>CAJICK010000157.1_pt1 | contig 17627 bp, 18 predicted proteins | sample 9199621 | NCBI WGS metagenome assembly CAJICK01 (sample SAMEA7708342, study PRJEB35096) | sediment metagenome | biome: marine neritic benthic zone biome [ENVO:01000025]; feature: sediment [ENVO:00002007]; material: shallow marine sediment [ENVO:03000034] sea grass bed [ENVO_01000059] ... | reverse complement strand
GGGAAGTCATTGTATACGTGGCGGATATAGATTTTCGCCCAGGTGATCAAATTTATGCCGATCGTGACGGCATCGTGGTAACGGCAGAGCCAGTTTCCACCGTTATGTGATAGATCTCCTTGTTTGTCGCAGTACCTGGCTGTGAACTTTATTCCTTGACGAGGGTTATATTAATTAGTCACTATCGAAATAAGTAGTTAAGTCAGTATAGTCCGATGCTGTGTAAGCCCGATTCGGGCCAAACAACAGAATATCTCTTGATGATTAACAGGAGGGTGGGCAGATGAAGACGCGTGACGAACAGATCCAGGAACTCGAGCAAGAGTGGGCAAAGAATCCTCGCTGGGCTGATGTCAAACGTGGGTATTCTGCCGCCGACGTTGTTCGCTTAAGAGGTTCCGTCCAACCTGAATACACCTATGCCCGTAATGGCGCCGAGAGACTTTGGCGCCTGGTAAAAGGCGATGCAAAAAAGGGATACGTCAACTGCATGGGCGCCATTACCGGGGGCCAGGCCATGCAGCAGGCCAAGGCCGGTGTCGAAGCGATTTACCTGTCTGGCTGGCAAGTCGCGGCAGACGGGAATACCTCGGAGACCATGTACCCGGATCAATCCCTTTACGCCTATGATTCGGTCCCGACCATGGTTCGCAGAATCAATAATGCCTTCAAGCGTGCGGACGAAATCCAGTGGTCGCGTGATATCGGTTCCGATGATTCAGAATACATCGATTACTTCCTACCTATCGTCGCCGATGCTGAAGCCGGTTTTGGCGGTGTACTCAATGCATTCGAGTTGATGAAGAACATGATCGTAGCGGGCGCTGCGGGCGTGCATTACGAGGATCAGCTTGCAGCGGTCAAGAAGTGCGGACACATGGGAGGTAAGGTGCTGGTGCCGACACAGGAGGCGATTCAGAAACTGATAGCCGCCCGACTGGCCGCTGACATTTCCAACGTTCCAACCTTAATACTGGCGCGAACCGATGCCGAAGCAGCCAACTTGCTCACCTCCGACGTCGATTCCAATGATCAGCCATTCCTGACCGGAGAGCGTACGGCAGAGGGATTTTATCGAGTGAAGAATGGCTTGGAGCAGTCGATTTCGCGTGGCGTTGCCTACGCCCCGTACGCGGATCTCGTGTGGTGCGAAACCGGGAAACCGGACCTTGGCTTTGCGCGTGAGTTTGCCCAGGCTGTGCTGGCGCAGAATCCAAACAAGCTGCTAGCGTACAATTGCTCACCTTCGTTCAATTGGAGAAAGAACCTCGACGATAAAACTATCGCCAGTTTCCAGGATGAACTTGCTGCGATGGGGTATCGCTATCAGTTCATTACGCTCGCCGGAATCCACAACATGTGGTTTAACATGTTTGACCTGGCATACGATTATGCGCGCGGTGAAGGAATGAGGCACTATGTTGAGAAGGTGCAAGAACCCGAATTTGCTGCACGTGACAAGGGCTATACTTTCGTGTCACACCAGCAAGAGGTTGGCGCCGGTTACTTCGACGACGTAACAACTGTAATCCAGGGCGGGCTTTCCTCGGTCACGGCATTGACCGGTTCGACGGAAGAGGAGCAGTTTGAGGAATCGTAACTGACCAAAGGGTTAAGGTATGGCCGAGAAGACTCATCGCAGAGCCACGTTGCATCCCATCCGGTTGGAGAGGTCCGGCCAACCGATAGTCAGTGAGATTGCGCAAACTGTTCTAAACGGATTCAGCAAGCACTTCGAAATATTCCAGACGAAAACACGCGAGGCCCGTGAGAATTTTATTCGCGGTGACTGGATGGCCAGCCGCCGCGCCGCCATCCGGCGAATCAGTCTCTACGATACCCGGGTACGGGAGACTATTGAGGTGTTACGAGAGCGATTCGATACCGAAAAGCTCAATTCGGAGCTTTGGCAGGAGGTAAAATTCCACTACATGGGGCTGCTGTACCAGCACCTGCAACCGGAACTGGCGGAGACCTTCTACAATTCAGTGTTCGTCGGATTATTCGAACGACACTTCTATAACAACGACTTTATCTTTGTACGTCCTTCGGTTTCTACCGAACGCCTCGACAGTGACGATCCCGTCTACCAAAGTTTCTACCCCACTCGAGCGGGTTGGCGGACTACTCTCCAACGAATACTGGAGGAGGCGGACCTCGGCTTGCCGTTTGGTGATATGCGTAGCGATATTCGTAACATCGTTGCGGATATACGTCGTCATTCGAATCTGCCGCGCCACCTCGCACGTCACTTCCAGATCCAGATGTTACGACCGCCTTTTTATCGCAACCGCACTGCCTACCTTGTTGGACGCATAATAAATGGCCCAGACCGGTATCCATTTATACTGCGTGTTCGCCGCAGCAAGTCTGGTAGCGCCTATGTGGAAAACCTGGTTAGCGAGCGCAACGAGGTATCCAGCATGTTTAACTCGGCGCGCGCCTATTTTCTTGTCGATACCGATGTGCCATCTGCGGTGATCCGGTTCCTGCTGGATTTTCTACCGGAGAAGAATGCCGCAGACCTCTACACGCAAATTGGTTTTCACAAGCAGGGGAAGGCAGAGTTTTACCGAGACTTCCTGGATCACCTGAAGCGTTCTTCTGATCCATTCGAGACGGCGCCGGGTAGCAAGGGCATGGTCATGCTCGTGTTTACCTTGTCTTCCTATCCGTACGTGTTCAAAGTTATCCGCGACCGCTTTCGTCCGCCAAAAGACACTACCCGAAAGCAGGTTATCGACCGTTACCACATGGTCAAGCAGCACGATCGTGTCGGGCGCCTGTCCGACGCCTGGGAATTTTCCTATACCGCTTTTCCCCTGGATCGATTCACAGACGAGCTGCTCGAAGAGTTGAAGGCTGAGGCGTCATCGCAAGTGTCAATTGAAGATGATCAGTTGGTGATCAGGCACTTGTTCATTGAGCGTCGACTGGAGCCACTCAACCTCTACCTTAAACACGCTAGTGCTGCCGATGTGCGACATGCGTTGAAAGAGTACGGTGACGCAATTCGTGATATTGCCGCAGCCGGTATATTTGCCGGCGACCTGTTAATCAAGAATTTTGGTATCACCAGCTATGGTCGTGTGATCTTTTACGATTATGACGAAATTCAACCGTTGGGCGAGTGCAACTTTCGCCATATTCCTCCCCCGAGACACCCTGAAGACGAGATGGCAGCAGAGCCCTGGTACTCCGTCGGTGTTAACGATGTTTTTCCGGAAGAGTTCGCGGTTTTTCTGTTTGGCGACAGTGAGCAGCGTAAACAATTTGAAGAGTTACATTCGGAGCTGCTCGATGCTGAGTACTGGCAAACCCTTCAGCGCCTCGTTGCTGAAGATCAATTTCCCGACTGACTGGAATCAAATGCTCTATGGAATCAGTTGCCAGGGATCGGCATAAAAAAACAGCCCCAATTGGGGCTGTTTTTTGGTTACTACTAACTAAAGTGATTTAGTTCAGTTCCGCACCGCACCGCATATTGCCGGGTAGTGACTCGTCAAGACGGGCCGGGGCCGGTAGGTTAAGATTGTCCATAATCTCACTGAATGCATCGAGATCCATATCGGCGCCGAGGCGAGGATTATAAGCTTTCTCTTCGCCCACAGTTGATACGGTATGGCCTTGATAATCGTGACCCGGATAGATCAGCGTCTCGTCTGATAAGGTGAAGATTTTCTCCTTAATCGAGGTGTACAGCGCTTCGTTGCTACCTGCCTGGAAGTCAGTACGGCCACAACCGCGTACGAAGAGGGCGTCACCTGTAAATACTGCACCTTCGATATGGAAGGTGGCATCTGCATCGGTGTGACCCGGTGTGTGCAGTACCTTGATCTCTTGCTCGCCCAGTATCAGTACGTCACCGTCCTTTGCCAGAATATCTGCACACTTGGCATTACTTGCCTCCTGCAGAACTACCTTGGCACCGAAGCGGTCACGTAACTTGCCAGAGCTGGTAACGTGATCTGCATGTACGTGAGTTTCAAGCACGTATTTAAGATTAATACCTAATTCTTCAATCAAATGGGCGTCACGATCAAATTGTTCCTTTACCGGATCAATAATTGCAGCTTCTTTAGTAGCAGGATCAGCAACCAAATAGGTGTAGGTCCAGGTATCACGATCAAATAATTGGCGAACAAACATTTTCTCTCTCCTCAGCAATATTTAATCAACTTGATTAGCAAGTAAGGTATTTCTGGATTGAGCCAAGGTTGTGGACATTATCAAAACCCATGCTCTGCAAGAACGACTTCGCCTGAGCGCTACGAGCACCACTTACGCAATAAACGATAACCGGCTTGCTCTTGTCCAGTTGCTGATGTGCCTGCTGCAGAATCTGAAGTGGTACGTTGACAGAACCGGGCAGGGTGCCTTGGGCATGTTCCTGAGGTGAACGAACGTCAACTAACTGTGCGCCATGATTCTGGACCATGTGACGTGCTTCAGGACATTCGATTTGCTGTGGTTGATTAAACACTCCAAACATTATTTAGTCTCCAATAAAAGATGGTTATTACATTAAGTTAAGACACTGCTTTTAGCTTGTTGCATAGCGTTAGCAGTAAATTCAGTTCGTCTTCAGACAGCGCAGACATCAGACGCTTTTGTACTTCCATGCGGACGGGCAAGATATTTTCTATTAACGCTTTGCCTTCCTCAGTGAGTACAAAAGATTTTTCCTTGGCAGATGTCTCAGGGTCTTCCTGTACCCAGCCGCTTTTCTCCATTACCTGGAGTTTGCGGCTCATCACACTGCGTTCCGATTCCAGTTCATCGGCAATTTGGCGAATGGTTACCGGTTGGCGACGAGCCACGGCACCTAACACTGGCATTTGCGTGGCGCGAATCCCGAAGGGACGGTAGGCCTCGTCATATGCCTTTAGGATGTAATGGCTGGACCGCATCATCTGCAAATTAATGCAGGCGGGGCTGGTCGCTTCTACAGATAACAATTCGTTTGCCATTTCTTGCTCACATCAAGTGTGTATATGCACAGTATTATATGTGCATATACACAGAAATCAAGCCTTTCGGTGAACAATGGGGGAAAATTTGAAAATAGCATTAAAAACAGCCTGTTAAGTGCTTGTTCTGGCCAGCGCCCGTGTCATAATCGGCGCCAAAATCAATTTATGAGTCGATCGAAATGAGTGAAATTTCTGTGGAACACAATCCATCCCCGGCAAAACTGGAAGTCATGGGTGTCTATGACTGGCCCATCTGGACCAAGGAAGAATCCACATTTCCGTGGAAATATGACACCAAGGAAACCTGTTACTTACTGGACGGAGAGGTTGTGGTGACCCCTGATGGCGGTGAGCCGATTGAAATCCGTGCTGGCGATCTGGTGATTTTTCCTGAAGGGCTTTCCTGCACCTGGGAAATCAAACAACCAGTTGAAAAGCACTACGACTTTGGTTGATCGCTAGAAGTAATAAGCGACGTGACCATAGACACTGGTCGCAGGGCGGTAATACTGACCACCGCTAAAGGGGATACCTCCGTATTCAGTTCCCAGTGAACCGACAGGCAAGATACCGCCCAGAAGTATGGTTGCGTTTTGTTTCCAGTCAAAGGTGGCACCAAACTGCCATAGCGAACTACGATCATTCAAATTATAGAAAAGGGTAGGCGACAGTTGCCATCGTGGCGATAGCTCGTATGTTATTCCTCCCGCCAAATAGTCTTGGCCAACACTAAACAGTTCGCCGCGAGACAGGCGATCACTAAGTGCGGTCGGCAGGGTAGTGTAGTCACCACCGGAGAGACCAAATCCATTATGGAAGTACTCCACGAATCCGCTGACATTGTGATTCGCCCACATCCACGAGTAGCTAATGTTGCTGACGCCGGAAATAGTATGGCCGGTGCTGGTGTCCGTGACAATGTAATCACTGCGCAGGACCGCGCCACCCCAATCCATCGCCGTACCGAGCCCGTAAAGGTTTTCATCATAGTGACGGGCAACGAGAACATCGGTGTCAATGGTTCCAATCTTCCTGCGGTATTTTATAGACAACGAAGAGTTGGCAGCATCGATCGCACCACCTGAATTACGACGCGGTACAGCCATCAGTTGGAGATCATTTCCGCTTTCGAATAACCACTGGCTATATAAAAGGTCATCACCCGATTTGTACTCCTTATCTACCGCGGTCGGCGAAAATGGATTGAAGATATCCATTGGATGAAATACAAGTCCATTACCCCAGCTCACTGCATCCCTGCCTGCCCGAAAAACAAAATTATCTTTGGCATAACCCACTGAAAGTCGGTCGATGCGATGAACAACAGCAGCACGACCCTCGTCATAGATTGTTGCAGTCAGATTGAATAGCCGGTTTTTATCATTAGGTAGACCATAGGCACCAGGGGGCAGGGTAATCGAGCGGGATGCTTCCAGTGTGTTTCCGTACAGCGCACCGATTTCATAATGCGCTTTGTAATCCCAGGGACCATCTCTTTTCTCTGCCTTAAGACGCAAGTTGGCATCCTGATCAAAGGCAGTAACGTTTCCGCCAGATCCGAATATGGATGTTGCGTCATAAAGATTGATTGCGGCCTGATATTTTATGTGACCGCCATATTGCCAATCGTCAGCAAAGCTAGCGATGGGCAATATGTAGGCTAACAGTAAAGCACTGTATTTAACGCTGTTGGATATCATTAATGATTTGCCCGTCGTGCATTTGTAATAAACGGCGAGCATGACTCATGACCAGTTTGTCGTGGGTCGAGATAAGGAAGGTAATTCCGTGTTCGTCGTTAAGGTGACGCAAAAGATCCATCAGCGTTTCGGCAGTGACAGAGTCAAGATTAGCGGTGGGTTCGTCCGCGAGAATCAGTGCGGGTTCCGATACTAATGCACGGGCAACGGCAACACGTTGTTGTTGTCCACCGGAGAGTTCCGCCGGTTTTCGGTCTTCCAGACCGTTCAATCCAACTTCATCGAGAATTTCGCTGGATCTCTTATGTCGCTCCTCGGCAGGGATGCCTTGCAGTTGCATAACAAACTCCACATTCTCGCGTGCAGTCAGTACTGGTATCAGGTTATACGCCTGAAAGATGAATCCAATATTGTGTAAGCGCATTTCCGCGAGCTCACCCTTTTCCATCAGGTCGACACGTTTGTCGGCAACGATGATCTCACCGGTGGTGGGGCGATCCAGGCCACCAACCATATTTAATAGTGTTGTTTTACCAGAGCCCGAAGGACCGGAGAGGCAGATGAAGCCACCAGCCTTGATTTCAAGGTCGACGTCTTTCAGGGCGTGGACGGCAAGCTCTCCCTCGCCAAAAGTTTTACCGACTTTTTTTAGTGTAACCGTAGACATGATCAGGTCCTTGTAATGGCTTCAACGGGAACATAGCGAGCCGCTTTTACTGCAGGATAAAGGCTGGCTACCAAACCCAATACGATCACCAGAATGTTAATCGTTACTAAATCATCAAGCTCGAGCTGGAACTGCATAACACTGCTCATCTGGAACGCTTCAAATCCACGAGCAAAGTTGGATAGATCGATACCGTTGGCAAATATCACATTTGTAGTGAACCAGCCTGTCAGATTGCCGAGTGCCACCCCAACCAGAAGCAGTATCAACGTTTCCATCAAAACCTGTCCGACAATGAAGCGTGGCCGCATGCCCAGCGCCTGGAACAATCCTATTTCCCTGGTTCGCTCAAACACTGACATGAGCATGGTGTTGGTGAGACCGAATGCCATAGCGGCGAAAATGATCAGGTACCAGATGATCATGAAGTTGTCGTAGACTTCCAACGCGGTGACCATTAGCGGTTCCAGTTCACCCCAGGACATGGATTCCAGCCCAGGCTCGGCCTTACGTATATCGGCGACCAGGGTGTTGATATTTTCGCGAGACTCCGTAATTAGCGAAATTTCAGAAATCTCATTAATTCCTAAAAGTTTCTGTGCTGTGACTAGACCGGTAAATACGTAAGCGGTCTCGGTCGCTTCCAGTTCCGCCTGATACAGACCAACGATGCGAAAGCCGCGATCGGCGACTTCACCTTGTTTGTCTTGCGCCATAACGACAACGCGTTTACCAAGTCGCGTCTCTAGTTTCTCTGCCATGCGTCGGCCGATCACAATGCCTTTGTCGTCAGGAGATTCGAGAGCACGCCCCTCAACAACCGGTTCACCGATAAACGAGAGCCCCTGTTCGCGCGACGGCTCAATACCAACCAGCATGACGCCACGAGATTCCCGTTCGCTCATGACGACGGCCGGAAGCCGCACGCGTGACGTCCATTGTTTTACCGCGGCGCTATCAAGGACTTCCTGTAATTCCTTACCAGGGGCGGGCATGGAATGTTCTATGGCAGGATCGTCACGGTACTTCGCATGATGTATCTGGGCATGGCCGGTAAGATTAAAGATCATGTCGCGCACCTGTTGTTCGACAATGCCAATCATCATGCCGGCGCTGACAACCATGAACCAGACGCCCAGGGTGATGGCGAACAGAATTACAATAGTGCGTCTCGGATGACGCCAAAGATTGCGCCAGCCAAGCGTGGTTAAAAGTGGGAGGCTTCTTCCAATCATATGGTGCGCATCGCCTCCACAGGTTCCAGTTTGCGGATTCGCAGTATTGGTATCCACGCGATGATATTTGTCGAAACAAAAATGCTGATTGGACCAAGCAGGAAGTTCAGTGGTTTGAGCTGAGGGTAAATACGGGAAAGACCTGGCATATTATATTGCTCAGCAAGATCCTCCATTCCGGGGTAGGCAAAACCTTCAACGTGCGCCCAGTAGACAAGCAGGCTGCCAATGACGATACCGATTCCAAGACCCAGTAGCGTCAGCAGAGTCGATTCGAGCATCATTAGCCCAGCAATTCGTTTGGGGCGTGAGCCCAGTGCCAGCATTAAACCTAACTCGCGAGTGCGTTCGAGTACGGACATCAGAAAGGTGTTGAGAATGCTGAAAACGACGACCGCTACCAAGATGCCCAGGAATATAAATCCCGATACCTTGTCGACCTGGATACCTTCTTTTAATCCCGGAACCAGTTGCTCCCAGCCAAGCACCACAACGTCTTCGCGGCCTTTGATACCTTCATTTACCGCTTCAAGCAGTTGCGTCTGCTCTTCCACCGTTTTTCCAACAATAGCAATCGTATGAGCTGATGCACCCATGCTGAAAATTTCCTGGAAGGTTCTAAGGGGAATTTCCGAGAAGAAGCGGTCGAGCTCATTCGATCCACTTTTAAAAATGCCTACCACCGGCAAGATAGCCGCCGCCACCGAACCATCTTTTGCGCCCCCGAGTATGGTTACCTCATCTCCAACCTTGAGTTTTAGATTGCGTGCCAGGGTACTGCCGATGACGATTTCCTGTGCATCAAGGCTCGAAAGGTAGCGACCCTGTTTGACGAGACCCGGTATGCTGGATGTGCTCCCTTCATAGCTCGGTTCGACGCCTATTACCTGTGCGCCATAACTGCGGGTGCCCGAAGAGAGCAGGGCGAATCCTTGTGCGCGAGCCGAGACACCAACAAACTGATTACTGTTGCGCAGCTTCTGTGCCAACGCCTCGGCATCATCAATCGCATTGCGAATTTTTGGCTTGTCTTGATAACCCGGGCGCTGAACCTGGGCGTGTCCCGGGAAAACGTTCAGGCTGGCATTGATCATAATTTCGTAGGCACCGAATTGCAGCGGCACCCAGCCAACCAGTAACGTAGTGGAAAAGGCGATGGCCCCTGCGGTAAGCCAGGTGCGACGACGATTACGCCACAGGTTGCGCCAGGCGAGATGAAATACGATGCCCATTCGTTAGAACCTCGGGTTTCTCAGATTCGACAAGGTAAACAAACTACTTGAGACCTTGATGTCGAACTTAGCCGAGATCATTTTGATTTCCGTATACTCGTCGGGTGTTTCAATCTTGGCCATGCGTTCTTGAATTGCCACCATACGACCGCCCATCATGCCAACATTCGATGTGAGCATACGTTTTACCGGCTTCATGTCCTGGTCATAAAAGGTGTGCTCCAGCATCACATAGTCGTCGCGAATGCGTAGCACCTCTTTACCCCAGACTACCGGCGCGTCTTCCTTCGGGACAGACTGAATTACATAGACCTTGTGCCCTTCGCTGGTTTCGGTCTTGATCAGGGTGTGGATATATTGATCAATAATATCGGCAGAGCGGGCGATGTCCTTGTTGGAAAAATCTGACCCCATCCAGCTTTGATTCATCATGCTCGAGGGGATCTTGATCACCCGGTTGACCTTCGGCGAGAAGGTCCACATTTTATTGTCGAGCAACAGCGTGCCGTTACCGGCATCCTTCTTGGGCTTCAGAACACGAACAATTGATTTTTTCTCACCGGCGGTCCAGGCCTCCATGGTCATCGTGCGCTCCCAGTCCGGGCGGTGAATAGTCATCGACATAACTGAATGTGAGGTAGTGCCGCGCCACTGATCCATCGCCGCTTTAATGATGGTGGCGGCATCAATGGCATGTGTCGGTGTGATCAGTGCGAAATTGAGAAGCACGAGCGAGAAGATCGTAGCGGCTGTTCTTTTTAGTTGATTAGACATTGTACGAACCTCTACCACGCAAATTTGTCCAAGAATTCTAACCATTTCATAATACGACTACGCTAGCATTCCCGACAAGCGGTGTTATTGTCTGAGATCAAATGGATTGCTGACAGTCCCGTTTGTCGGGTAGCATCAGGATCGAATTTTCCAGTTCTTAAGCCAGAAGGAGTGTTGTGTGTTTGCAGAGTTTGCAGCCGGTGTCGGCTATCTGCTGAAAGGATTCCGATTGATTCGTCAGCCGGGCTTACGTCGTTACTTCATTGCCCCCGTTATTGTGAACGTCCTGGTTTTTGGCGGCCTGGTATGGATTGGAGCAACCGGTGTATCCGAAGTCATGCAGAAATTATTGCCTCAGGGGGATTCCTGGTGGCTGAGCGGCATTATAGGGATAATTTTCTGGATCCTTTTCGGATTGTTGGTTGTGATCACAATCTTCTTCCTGTTTACTCTGACGGCTAACTTGATTGGGGCGCCTTTTAACGGACTATTGTCTGAAAAAGTCGAGCAGTTGCTAGTGCCCGCAGAGATTCAATCCAAGCCTCGAAAAAGTCATTTCTTTATAGATTTTGTGCGCTCGATTTCCGGGGAAATCAGGAAATACATGGTATTTCTGGTTATCTGGCTGGTGCTTCTAATCGCCACCTTCTTGCCGCTGATAAACATCATCACCGGGCCGCCCGCCGCAGTTCTTACACCGATTATTGGTGCCTGGATGATGGCGATCGAGTATGTGTCCTATCCCATGAATAACCATAATAAGTATTTCAACGACGTTCGAATGTGGTTACGCAAGAATCGTATGCTTACGCTGGGTTTCGGTGCCGCGGTGATGGTGGTGACGCTTATTCCTATTATTAATCTGGTAATTATGCCAGCGGCAGTTGCAGGCGCGACAGCGCTTTGGGTTGAGCGGCGCGAAGTCGACAGTGTTCGACTGGACTGAAGATGACAGTAGAAAACGAAAATACTCGACGTCTACGCGCAGCGGTGCGCACGTTTATGAGTCCGGCGGTCTGGCTACTGTCAGCATATCAGGCTGCACTCCTGATGTTGGTTCGGGTTGATCTTTCCGGTTACGGGGACGCTGTCGAAGCGATCTATGGTCCTCTTGGGTTCGTGGTGCTATTTCTCGGCTTGTTCTTTCTTGCAGGCGGTACTTATCAATCATTTGCCAGTAGCGCGTCGTTGGTACAGATACCTGCAGCGATTGCTAACGGACGACGGATATTTACTGACTTCATTTTGCTGTCGATAAAAGTCGGGCTGCTGGGTTTGGTTATAATCAACGTGCTAGTGCTGATCGCTCAAGGATTCAGCGGTCTTCCGCCTGAAGAGGTATTCAAGGTCTACGCACGTTACCTGACACTGGTCGTTGCCGGGCTAGCGCTGGTATTCGTCTACTGGCTTCCGCTGGTATTTGTCCGCGGCAATTTTCGGCTGTTCGAAACCCTGTCAGAGGCGTTGACTATCGCCCAGAAGCGCCTGCCCCAGGTTGGATTTCTCGCGGCATTGATTTTAACGCCGCCGATTATTCTAGTGCTGGTACCCGGTGATATCCCTGCATTTTTTTCCATTTCCATCAGCGTGGCCGGTGAGCTGCTTGCTTGGGTTGCTTACGTCTATTGCGTAGATTTTCTTCAGCTCAGTCAGCCACAAGCCGAGCCGGTGGAAAATTCATAGTTCGGCTTCAATTTCTATCGGAAGCTTCTGTTTTCCCTTGTAAATCCTATATTTCGGCTGTAAACTCCGCGCCTCGTGTTGCGGGGTGGAGCAGTCTGGCAGCTCGTCGGGCTCATAACCCGAAGGTCGTAGGTTCAAATCCTGCCCCCGCTACCAAACACTCTGGGTGCGTTGTTTCACCGTTCAGCATGTTATAATCTGGACAAGTCGGGTGAGTAACGCGCGATAAATAAGAAAGTGGGCCAACGGCCCACTTTTTCGTTTCTGGAGCGCTATTGGCAGAAAGTCGGCTATTGGCAGAAAGTCGATGGTGCTTGGGGAAGGTTTTGGAAACATCGTCGCTGCATGATCTGATCGAGCCAAGCGTGAAGGCGCTGGGATATGACCTGGTGGCGGTCGAGCTAACCGGAGACGGCGCCCATACCATATTAAGGGTGTACATCGATCTGCCAGGTGGCGTTACGGTGGATGATTGCGAAACCGTCAGCCGACAGGTTAGCGCGCTGCTGGATGTCGAAGATCCGGTCCCAGGGGAGTACACCCTGGAAGTATCTTCACCCGGCCTGAATCGGCCATTGGTAAAGCGAGATGATTTTGAGCGTTATACCGGTGAGGATGTGAAGATTCGCACCGCAGAACAGGTTTTAGGTCGTCGGAATTTTACCGGCAGACTGCAGGGCATTGAGGGTAACCTTGTTCTGGTGGAAGTGGATAACGAAATTTACGAGCTGGATCTTGAGCAAATAGAGAAAGCGCGGCTGGTGCCGAAGCTCTAGAAATAGGTGGAGACTGGAACGTTGAAGACCGAAGAAATCTTAATGATCGTTGATGCGGTGTCGCGCGAGAAGGGCATTGAGAAAGATATTATCTTTCGTGCGATCGAGGCGGCGTTGGCGACCGCGACACGGAAAAAGCATCCGTTAGACATTGATGCGCGGGTTGCCATTGATCGTGTAACCGGCGAATACGAAACCTTCCGTCGTTGGGAAGTCGTCGACGACGAATCGGAAGAGTTTGAATCTCCTGAGTATCAAATTCTGCATGCTGCCGCGCAAAAGCGTCAGGCGGGTATTGAGGTCGGTGACTATATCGAAGAGCCGCTAGATCCTGTCGAGTTTGGCCGAATTGCCGCTCAGGCAGCCAAACAGGTTATCGTGCAGAAAGTGCGCGAAGCCGAGCGCGAGCAAATTGTCGAGCAGTTCCAGGACCGAAAGGGCGAAATGATGACCGGCGTGGTCAAACGCATGGAGCGCGGTGACGCGATCGTTGAATTAAGCGGTGCCGAAGCACTGCTTTCCAAGCACAAAATGATCCCGCGTGAAGGCCTGCGTCCCGGAGACCGTATTCGAGTCTTCCTGGAAGATGTACAGCTGGTACCGCGTGGTCCGCAACTATTTTTGAGTCGTACTGCGCCGGAACTGCTGATTGAATTGTTTCAGCTGGAGGTGCCTGAAGCCGGCGAGGGTTTGATTACCATTCATAGCGCTGCCCGCGATCCGGGACTACGCGCCAAGATCGCCGTTTCCACTTCCGATCCCCGCATTGATCCCATTGGCGCCTGCGTGGGTATGCGCGGTTCGCGTGTACAGAGTGTTTCCAATGAATTGGCCGGTGAGCGCGTCGACATTATCCTCCACTCAAATAATGCGGCAGAGTACGTTATTAATGCACTGGCACCAGCGGAAGTCGCCAGTATTGTTGTCGACGAAGAATCCAATAGTATGGATGTGATTGTCGATGAAACCCAACTCTCTCAGTCTATTGGTCGTGGCGGTCAGAATGTGCGTTTGGCATCCGAGTTGACCGGCTGGGAGCTGAACATCATGACTGACGAGGAAGCACTGGAGAAGGGTGCGGCCGAAACGGAAGACGTGATCAAGATGTTCAAAGAAAGCCTGGATGTGGACGAGGAGGTCGCTGGCGTACTGGTGGAAGAAGGTTTTACCACGCTAGATGAAGTCGCCTACGTACCCAAGCAGGAAATGACGGCGATTGAAGGTTTTGATGAAGAAATTGTTGAAGAGCTACGGACGAGAGCGCGCGATGCGCTGCTGACCAAGGCTATTGCCATGGAAGAAAAGATCAGTGGTGCCGAGCCTGACCAGACACTATTGGACGTCGAGGGTTTGGATGAGCACATGGCCAAGCTGCTTGCGAGCAAGGGCATCGTCACCGGCGAAGACCTGGCTGAACAATCCGTCGACGAGTTGATGGAAGTAGAAGATCTGGGTATTGATGAAGAGCGCGCCAAGGAACTGATCATGGCCGCGCGCGCACCATGGTTTGCTGACGAGCAGGAATAATGTCAGAAAAACCATACCTATATGAATTAGGCCCGAGAGACCATATATAAAGAGTCATATGTCTGAAACTAGCGTAAAAGCCTTTGCAGAAAAGATCGGTGTACCGGCCGAGACCCTCGTGCGTCAACTCGACTCGGCGGGCATTTCCAGTAAGGGGGTTGATGACTCACTCACTGACGATGAAAAAATGACCTTGTTGACCTTCTTGCGCGGTAGTCAGACCGAAGAGCCCGCCAAGAAGCGCATTACGCTGAAGCGGAAAACCTCCAGTGAAGTAAAACAAAAGAGTCGTACAGGCAGCAGTCACACGGTGCAGGTCGAAGTGCGTAAGAGCCGCACATACGTGAAGCGTAGCGTGGTGGAAGAAGAGGCCAAGGCCGAGGCCGAGGCCGAAGAAAAAGCCAGACTGGAAGCAGAAGCCATAGCAAAGGCAGAAGAAGAGAAGCGTGCGACGGAAGAGAAAGTTGCGCGTGAATCGGAAGAGAAGGCTAAAAAAGAAGCGGTTCCGGCAGAGGCTGAGAAGCTGAAGAAGACCAAAGTAGCAGAGAAGAAACCGGAAGCACCGACGAAATCTCCCGAGGAACTGAAGGAAGAGCGACGCGAGAAGGCAGAGCGTGCTCGCGAAGAATTGCAGCTGGCTCAGGTCAAGCGCAAGCGTCGCAAACCAGCAGTCAAACCTAGGCGAAAAGCGGTGGAAACAAGCCTATCAGGCCAGCATGGCTTTGAAATGCCGACAGAGCCTACCAAGCGCGAAGTATTGTTACCGGAATCTATTACTGTGGCCGAATTGGCCCAGAGGATGTCGATCAAGGCTACCGAAGTTATCAAAGCGCTCATGCAAATGGGTTCGATGGTGACAATTAATCAAGTGCTTGATCGCGATACAGCGACTCTCGTAGCGGAAGAATTGGGTCACACCGTCAGGGAGGCTCAGCCTGAGAGTCCTGAGCTGCTAATTATTGAAGAAGATATCGAAGGTGCCGAGCAGGCACCGCGCCCGCCGGTTGTAACCGTAATGGGTCACGTTGACCATGGCAAAACTTCACTGCTCGATTACATTCGAAAGGCTTCGGTTGTCACCGGAGAAGCCGGTGGTATTACCCAGCATATCGGCGCATACCACGTGGAAACGCCCAAGGGCGTTGTCACGTTCCTCGATACACCAGGCCATGAAGCATTCTCCGCCATGCGTGCCCGTGGTGCCAAGGCGACAGACCTTGTGATTTTGGTTGTCGCCGCGGACGATGGTGTCAAACCACAAACTATAGAAGCCATTCATCACGCGCGTTCCGCAGAAGTGCCGCTGATTGTAGCGATTAATAAGGTTGATAAACCAGAAGCGGATCCAGAACGCGTACGTACAGAACTAACGCAGCACGAAGTTGTGCCGGAAGACTGGGGTGGAAACGATATTTTCGTCAGTGTGTCCGCCAAAACAGGTGACGGTATGGATGACTTGCTGGAATCCATATTGCTGCAAGCGGAAATTCTGGAACTCACAGCACGCGAAAGTGGCCCGGCTGCAGGTCTGGTTGTGGAAGCCCGCCTCGATAAGGGTCGCGGTCCGGTTGCAACTGTTTTGGTACAGAAAGGCCAATTGAACAAAGGTGATATCTTGCTGGCCGGCCAGGAGTTTGGTCGCGTGCGTGCAATGAATGATGAGAACGGCAAACCAGTTGAGTTTGCTGGCCCATCGATTCCGGTTGAGGTGTTGGGCCTTAACGGTGTACCGGCTGCCGGTGATGAGGCAATTGTTGTAAAGAACGAGCGCAAGGCGAGAGAAATCGCGCTGTTCCGTCAGGGTCAGTTCAAGGAAGTTAAGCTTGCGCGGCAGCAGGCCGCGAAGCTGGAGAACGTCTTCAATCAAATGCAGGAAGGCGCAGTACAGACGCTCAATGTGGTGATCAAGGCCGATGTACAGGGTTCTGTTGAAGCGTTAACGGAGTCATTGGAGAAGCTATCCACTGATGAGGTAGCGGTGAGAGTCGTGCACGGTATGGTTGGTGGTATCTCCGAATCTGATGTGAATCTGGCTATAACTTCAAGCGCCATTGTCATCGGTTTTAACGTGCGCGCAGATTCCACTGCCCGCAAGCTGATCGAGGCTGAGGGTGTGGACCTGCATTACTACAGCGTTATCTACGACGCCGTAAATGACATCAAGGAAGCGCTGGGTGGCATGTTATCCCCCGAGATCAAGGAAGAAATTGTCGGTCTTGCCGAAGTGCGTGATGTCTTCAAGTCACCCAAGCTAGGCGCCATTGCCGGTTGTTATGTCACCGAAGGTACGGTTAAGCGTAACAATCCAATCCGTGTGCTGCGTGAGAACGTTGTTATCTACGAAGGCGAACTGGAATCCCTGCGTCGCTTCAAGGACGACGTCGCCGAGGTTAAATCGGGTACCGAGTGCGGTATTGGCGTCAAGAACTATAATGACGTCAAGGTTGGCGATCAGATCGAAGTTTACGAGACGGTAGAAGTCGCGCGAACCCTGTAAACTGGTTCCGCTTCTTCAAACTTTTTTTAAGCCCAATACTACCGAACGGCTCCGTTCATGCACCAGGAAACCAATCGTCCTAGACGTGTTGCCCATCTCTTGCAGCGCGAAGTGGCTGACCTCATTCGCCGTGAGGTCAACGATCCGCGTGTGCAACATGTCACCATTACCAGCGTTGACGTCAGTCGTGACCTGTCTCAAGCGAAGGTGTATTTCACCTGTATGGATGCCGACAGTGACGCCAGTGCGGTGGAAAAGGCGCTCAATAATGCCAAGGGTTATTTACGCCACCACCTGAAAGAGCGCCTCGATCTTCGCGGCGTACCCAATCTTCGCTTTGTCTATGACGAGTCAGTGGAGCGTGGAGCCCGTATCAGCGAGCTGATTGATCGTGCTGTTCGGCGCGACTCGGAAGACTGAATTCCCGGGAGCGATTTTGGCCAGACGAAAACGACGTAATTGCCGCAATGTGAATGGCATCATATTGCTGGATAAACCCGCCGGGTTTACCTCCAATCAGGCGCTTCAAAAAGTTAAAGGGATATTCCGCGCGTGCAAAGCTG
>CAJICK010000032.1_pt1 | contig 17773 bp, 18 predicted proteins | sample 9199621 | NCBI WGS metagenome assembly CAJICK01 (sample SAMEA7708342, study PRJEB35096) | sediment metagenome | biome: marine neritic benthic zone biome [ENVO:01000025]; feature: sediment [ENVO:00002007]; material: shallow marine sediment [ENVO:03000034] sea grass bed [ENVO_01000059] ... | reverse complement strand
GCGTGTAAGCGACTTGACCAAGAATATAGACGCGAACCGCGTCGCGGAAATTAATCCACTCAAGCGGCATGCCTGCCGCATCGGTTCTTAGAACTTGCTGATCGAGGGAATACACGATATTAGCCGTCCGATAAACACTTTATGCACACCTATTTATCGCAGAATTTCCCGAATTTGTATACATGAGCAATAATATCCACCGCGATGGCGCGATACGATAATCCGCACCTTCAAATCGATGACGCCCCAACTCACGGATTTATTCGCATGTCACTGAAGCAGGAACTAGTCGAGACTTATCGCTGGCTAAGGCAGTACGGACTAAATGATTCACACAGTGGCAATGCCTCTGTCAGGGAAGGCGACACTGTGTGGATCACGCCGACTGGCTGTTGTGCCGATACACTTGGAGAAGAAGATCTGGTTGCCTGCAGTATAGACGGAACAGAAGGCGAGAAAGCGTCACTGGATGCGACACTACATATTGCTACCTATATAGCCAATCCCGATGTCCGATGTGTTCTGCATAGTCACGGCCCATACAGCGTGGCGATCACTATGGATGGAAACGATTTCACGCCACCAGACTTTGAGGGGGTATATTATTTTTCACGTGTGCCGGTGTTAACCATCCCGTATCAGGATTATGTCGATGAGTCACCGCGGCAAGTAAGCAGGACACTGGCCAAATATCCCATCGCCGTTGTCCGTGGTCATGGTGTTTACGCCTGTGCGGATTCAGTCAATCTCGCCTACAAATGGACCAGCTCATTGGAGCTTTCAGCCAAAACTGCATTGCTGGCTCGCCAGGCCGGTACGCTCTAACATTTCTCATATCGCAATAAAAACCCGGCCAAGAAAGCCGGGTTTTTTTGATACTCCAAGCCGGTTTGAACCCGCCCCCGTCACGCGCCTCGCTCTCGCGGGTCGGGACCGCCAATCCCCTCACCAGTTCTTCAGGCATAAAAAAACCCGGTTTGAATTACCGGGTTTTAAATATTCCAGGCGGTTTGAACCCGCCCCCGTCACGCGCCTCGCTCTCGCGGGTCGGGTTCTATTTAATCTTCGCTTCTTTGTAGGTTACGTGCTTGCGAACACGAGGATCGAATTTCTTCACTTCCATCTTGTCCGGATGCAGACGCTTATTCTTGGTCACGGTGTAATAGTGGCCAGTGCCAGCACTGGAAACCAACTTAATCTTTTCACGAACACCTGCCATGACTCGTCTCCTTAAACCTTCTCGCCGCGGGCGCGTATTTCGGCCAGCACGGTGTCTATGCCCTTCTTGTCGATGGTGCGCAGACCGCTGTGGGACACACGCAGACGAACCCAACGATTCTCGCTCTCCACCCAGAAGCGACGATAGTGCAAATTAGGCAGGAAGCGACGACGCGTCCTGTTGTTCGCGTGAGACACGTTGTTCCCCACCATGGGACGTTTTCCGGTAACCTGACAAACCTTGGACATTGTTCTAAATCCTTACTAATCCCTTTGGAATTTGGGCATTTACGGCCCTTTCAGGGGCCAAATGAGGGACGCTTTATACCAGAATCCACCCACCTTGGGTAGCCCTTTTCCGGAGCCTTCCATGCCTAAATCAGACCCCGTTCGGCAAAAGAGGTGATATCTCCCTCCCCGACCACCAGATGATCCAGCACCCGGATATCGACCAGCGCCAGGGCCTCTTTGAGGCGCTGTGTCAGCGCCTCATCGGCTCGACTGGGCTCTGCAACACCACTGGGATGATTGTGGGCCAGTATCACTGCCGCGGCGTTATGTGCCAAGGCGCTTTTTACTACCTCCCGCGGGTAGACCGCAGCCCCGTCCAGGGTACCCTGAAACAACTCCTCGAATTTCAGTACCCGGTGACGTGTATCGAGATACAGACAACAAAAGGCCTCCTGTCTGCGATCGCGTAGAATCGCTCGCAGATAGTCTCTTGTATCCGCCGGCGAGGTTAGGGCCTGCCCCCGCTCAAGGGTTTCACCCAGATAGCGACGTGACAATTCCAGCACCGCTTGAAGTTGCGCGAATTTGGCCGCGCCCAAGCCTGGTGCTTCACAAAAACTCGACTTCTCGGCGGTAAACAATCCTCGCAAGCTGCCAAAGCGGGCCAACAATTCCCGGGACAGGTCCACGGCGGTCTTGCCGGCGACACCGGTGCGAAGAAAAATGGCGAGTAATTCGGCGTCGGAGAGCGCCGCTGCGCCGCGTGCCAGGAGCTTCTCCCGTGGCCGTTCAGCCTCGGGCCAATTTAAAATCGACATTGCCACCTCCATGTAGCTTTATATCTTTATCCTTTTTTGGGCAGTAAACTCTAGCACATGGCCAATCTCGCCAATAAACGTATTCTGCTCGGCATCACTGGTGGCATTGCCGCTTATAAATCTGCCGATCTTGCCCGACGCCTACGCGACTCAGGTGCGGAAGTGCGTGTGGTAATGACACAGGCCGCGACTGAATTTATTACCCCACTTACGATGCAGGCGGTCAGCGGCCATCCGGTGCATCTGCACTTGCTGGATGAGGAATCCGAGAATGGCATGGGCCACATTGGACTTGCACGCTGGGCCGATCTGGTCCTGGTAGCCCCGGCAAGCGCGAATTTCCTGGCCAAGATCAATCAGGGCCGTGCCGATGACCTGCTGAGTACGGTTTGCCTGGCAACGAGTGCTCTAGTAGCGGTCGCGCCAGCAATGAATCAGCAGATGTGGGCCAATCCGGCAACACAGCGCAATGTCTTTGGCCTGAGGCAATTGGATATCAGGATTTTTGGTCCGGGAACGGGCGATCAGGCTTGCGGTGAAACCGGGCCGGGTCGCATGCTGGAGCCAACAGAGCTGGTTGGACTGGTAGAGGAACAATTCATCTCGGGAGAACTGGACGGTCTTACCGTTATGGTCACTGCCGGTCCCACATGGGAAGCGATCGATCCGGTGCGTGGCCTCACCAACCGCAGCTCGGGCAAGATGGGATACGCAATCGCCGAAGCAGCAATCGAGGCCGGCGCCCGCGTCATTCTCATCTCCGGCCCAACGGCTTTGACGTCACCAGAGCGCGTCAAATTCATACGCGTGACCAGCACGCAAGAAATGTACGACCGGGTCCACGAACAGGTAGGCAATGTCGATCTATTTATCGGTGTGGCGGCGGTCGCCGACTACCGTCCGATGCTAGTGGCATCGCAAAAGATTAAGAAAACTTCTGATAGCCTCACACTTGAACTGGAAAAGAATCCCGATATCCTCGCAAGCGTGGCCGCAATCAAAGATGGGCCATTTACTGTCGGCTTTGCTGCGGAAACCGAGAAGCTGCTCGAACATGCGCGCGAGAAACTGGAACGCAAGGGTGTCGATTTGATTGCCGCCAATCGCGTGGACAAAAAAGAAAGTGGTTTCGAAGTAGAAGAAAATGCACTCAGTCTCATAGATAGCTCCGGTACCATAGAACTGGAACAGCAACCCAAGACCCGTCTTGCCCGGGAATTGATTCAACATATAGCCAAGAAGTTTCATGCAAAAAATACAACTCAAGATTCTCGACAAACGTATCGGTAGCGAATTTCCCCTCCCCCAACATGCCACTGACGGCTCTGCCGGCATGGACATGCGCGCCTGCATCGATGAGCACTTGCGTGTTGAACCGGGAGAAACTCATCTGATCCCGACGGGTCTCGCGATCCATATTAACGATCCCGGACTGGCCGCCGTGCTACTGCCGCGATCTGGTCTCGGTCATAAACATGGCATCGTGCTTGGCAACCTCGTGGGCCTGATTGATTCCGACTACCAGGGACAAGTGTTCGTATCGGTCTGGAATCGCGGTAGCGATAACTTCATCATCGAACCCGGAGACCGCATTGCCCAGATGGTATTTGTTCCGGTCGTACAAGCAGACTTCGAAGTGGTAGAAGATTTCGATGAAAGCAAGCGCGGTGCCGGTGGTTTCGGCCACTCTGGCAAAGAATAAGTACCGCGCTTTCATCAAACTAATTGCAAGGATTTTCCCTATATGTCCAACACGGGTTTAGCAACAGAAATTTTCAAAGCCTATGACATTCGTGGCATCGTCGGGCAATCACTGACGACCGATACTGCGAAACAGATTGGCCGCGCGCTTGGTTCCGAAGCGCTATCGCGTAAACAATCCGCCATTGTAGTGGGCCGTGATGGTCGTCTGTCTGGCCCTGATCTGGTGAAGGCCCTGAGTGAAGGTATCGTAAGCACCGGCTGTAATGTCATCGACGTCGGTATGGTGCCTACGCCTGCACTCTACTTTGCCACTTATCACCTGAAAACCAATTCCGGCGTAATGGTTACCGGCAGTCACAATCCGCCGGACTACAACGGCTTCAAGATGGTGCTTGGTGGAGACACCTTGTCGGGTGACGACATTCAGGCACTGCGTCAACGGATCGAAGACAACGATTTCGCTAGCGGGAACGGCGAGATCAGCCAACAAGATGTGCGTGATGCCTACCTGGATCGCATTGTCTCCGATATCAAAATATCGCGGCCGATGAAGGTCATCGTCGATTGTGGCAATGGTGTTGCGGGTGAACTGGCACCAAAACTGTATCGCCGCCTGAATTGCGATGTCACAGAGCTGTTCTGTGAAGTTGATGGCACCTTCCCGAATCACCACCCGGACCCGAGCCAGCCAAAAAACCTCGAAGATTTAATCGCGGCCGTTAAATCCACTGACGCTGTAGATATTGGTCTCGCCTTTGACGGCGATGGCGACCGTGTTGGTGTTGTGACACCCGATGGCAGCGTGATCTGGCCCGATCGACAGCTGATCCTGCTGGCGCAGGCAGTCTTAAAAGACAATCCCGGCGGGGAAATTATCTTTGACGTTAAATGTTCACGCGCCGTGGATCGCGCCATTCAGGATGCCGGTGGCAAAGCAACCATGTGGAAGACCGGTCACTCCTTTATTAAAAAGAAACTAAAAGAAACTGGTGCGTTGCTTGCTGGTGAAATGAGCGGCCACATTTTTTTCAAGGAACGTTGGTACGGCTTTGATGATGCTTTATACGCAGCATCGCGATTGCTCGAGTTACTGTCAAAAGATTCGCGCTCGCCGCAAGAGATCTTCGACAGCCTGCCAAACACGGTAAACACACCGGAACTGCAAATTCGGTTCAACGAAGGCGAGCACTTTGCTGCAATTAAAGAACTGGTGGATCAAGCGGATATCCCCGGCGCCAAGATTACCACCATTGATGGTTTGCGAGCAGATTTTGACGACGGCTTTGGGCTGGTACGCGCTTCCAATACCACACCGGTTCTGGTGTTGCGATTTGAAGGTGACAATCAGGAAGCACTGGATCGTATTCAGCAGCAGTTTCGGGAGTTAATTAAACGTGTCATACCGGACGCTGAGTTACCGTTTTAATTCAACTGTTATGGGGAACCAGTTGTTGCCAGACGACGACTGAAGCCAGCCGCAGCCAACAAGAACAACAGTGAGCCCCACAAGCATCCTTCCAAACCGAAGTGCTGGTAAGTGAAACCGGAGAGCAAAGTCCCGACAAGCCTTCCGCCAGCGTTGGCCATGTAATAGAAACCCACATCCATGGCCACTTTGTCGCGATCAGAAAACGCCAGTATCAGATAGGAATGCACGGCTGAGTTTATGGCAAATACGATACCGTAAATCGCGAGCCCAGCCATTACCACATACTTCACCGGCAACGTTCCTTGTATAGCCAGTACCATCATCAGCGGTACCGCAATCAATATCAGCACCCAAAATAGTGCAGTATTACTTCCGGGTGTTTTTCCCTTTTGCAGCAAGCGTGGCGCAAAAGCCTGCACCACACCGTATCCGATCACCCACGCTGCAAGATAAGCACCCACCTGTGGGTGGGTCCATCCAAGCGTTGCTGACAAAAACAAGGGCAACCCGACCACAAACCAGACATCGCGTGACCCAAATAGAAAGAAGCGCGCAGCAGACAAGAGGTTGACCTGCCGACTCTTGGAGAGGATCTTGGTTAACTTCGTCCTGGATTTGGCACGACCCAGATCTCTGGGTAACACTAACGCGGACAGCGTTAGAACCACACCAAGACTGATAGCCATAACATAGAGCGATGTCCTAAAGCCGAGCCAGGCGAGCAACACACCGCCAAGAAAAAATCCTGCACCCTTTAATGCGTTCTTTGATCCTGTAAGCAACGCCACCCAACGAAATAATTTATTCTGTGCCTCGTTTGCCACCACCAGCTTGATTGCACTTTTGGAGCTCATTTTGGTGAGATCCTTGGCAATTCCGGAAAGCGCCTGTGCGGCCATCACATACAGAACAGCCGGGACCAGCGGCCATGCGTTATTCAACTGTGCCAACATGGAGAGTGCGGCGATCTGCAATGCCAGCCCTGAGAACAGGGTAATCCGCAAACCGAAGCGGGAACCAAGCCAACCACCGAGCAAGTTTGTAACGACACCAAAAAACTCATAAAGCAGAAAAAGGAAGGCGATCTGAAATGGGCTGTAGCCCAAGGTATGGAAATGCAACAGCACCAGCATGCGCAAGGCGCCATCGGTCAGAGTAAAGCCCCAATAGGCGGTGGTTACCACAGCGTAGTTTCGAATCGAAGTTGCACTCATAGGGAGAAACCTATCACTGCGATGTTACTGATTGCCAGCGCAGAGATACGCTTTATTAATTCTGACGAGATATATCTGAGCGAACGAGATTTCTGCAGTCATAAAAAAGGCCGGCATAAGCCGGCCCGAAAATCATAAAAAGTTATTAATTATTATCTGAGAACTGCTGGACGCTGAGACACGATACTCGCTGTCACATCCGGTTGGAGTGTTTGGTTGATATTCTTGTGGAATATGGCCTTATGAACATCACCCATACTGATGATACCCACCAGCTTGTTGTCGGTTGCCACAGGTATGCGACGAATGCGGTTTGCACACATGACTGACACGGCGCGCAGGATCGGAACCTTCGGTATTACCGTCAACACGGTTTTTGTCATCAGGTCCTTAACGCTAAGATTTATCAGGTCACGGTATTCGGCCTCCAGCGACTCAAAGTCGACCTGACCCATGTTCATGCCCCTGCCCATATATTCCTCGACGTCTGGGTACATGGCACGCAATATATCTTTCTCGGAAATGATGCCAACAATCTCATTGTCCTCGTCTACTACGGGCATACCGCTGATCTTGTTAAAACACATTGTCATAGCAACATCGCTGATGCTGCTGTCCGGCGACGCAGCACGGACGCCAGTACTCATGATTTCTTCAACTAACATTTCGCCTCCTGGATGGTACAGATGGGCCTGCTCTGACGGCAGTTTGTCCAATGGATCGGTCGACAGACTTAATCTGGATCTACTTCACTCTAGGGTTGAATGCGAATAAGAGCTATTCACCATTTTTTATAGGCGGCCTGAATTTATTAATTTCAACATATCGTTAGATGCTTATATTTCAGATAAGCCGTGAGACATGCGATGTTACTGACAACCAGTACACGGGTACGCGGGGCCTATAGTGGCTAAATAAAAAGGGAAATAGGAAATGCACGATCCGCCCGACACCGGGTCGGGCGGTCGTACTTAATTGTTATAATTTAAAAGGCTCCCCTCCTCCGTGTCCGCTTGTCCGGGTACCGATTCCAGCAGGCTGGAATATGGTGACGAGATCCTGGAGCCTTGAGCATGGATCCCGCGTCGGAACACGTGGAGGACTATACGTTCAGGGTTATGCAGCGTATGTAACTTTGGTCACATTCAGGCCAAATCGCGCTTGGCAGATTTCGCCAGGACATCCCGGGAAACAAGCTCGATGGAACCCCGATTCAGGCGAATACAGCCACGACTTTGCTCAAATTCCTTTAGCAGCCGGCTCATCACCTCGCGCGAGGTTCCGAGCTCCCGGGCAAGATCCTGATGGGTGATTTTCAGTGTGTCAGACTGATTTTTGTCGAACAGTTGATACAGGGCGCACGCCAGGCGATTGTCCAGACGCTTGAATGCGATTTCTTCCACCAAGGCCATTACATCCTGAAGCCGCCGGGCCAAGGTCGATACTACAAAATTGCGGAATCCAGCGGACCCAGCCATGGCTTGTTGAAACTGCTCCAGAGTTAACACCAGAGCAGTAACCGGGGTTTCGGTAACAGCCTCGGCGCCGTAGGGCACATCATCGACCAGACTGGTCAGCGACAACACGCACAAATCACCCGGATCAACCCGGTAAAGCACAATCTCGCGCCCACTCTCGGACACCTCATGCACTTTCACGCTGCCATCGCTGATCAGCATTAGACTATTGCAAGGATCGCCCTTGCACAGCATTACTGTGTCAGGCGGAATTGTCATATCCGGCGCAGCACTGACAATCTCGTTCCAGACCGGATCATCCAATTCATTTAAGGAAGGAAATTGGGATAGAAGCGACTGCTTCCGGGCTAAATCTTCTGCTGACACCGACATGCTAAAAGAATCCTAGTGAAATCCCCTAGAAATAAAGAATAGACCTTATCCAGGCATTCAGGAAGGAAGAATTAGCGATATTCCCACAGGCAATTTCGCGCCTGATTCAGGAGGAATGCTAAAGATTTAAGCTATCAGGCTGCGCTTGCCGCTGCACCGATGAGGGAATCCATTTTCTCCAGCGGGATGCACTTCACGATGCCAGTTACCTCGGACAGCGCTTCGATTTTTGGCAGCGCGCCATAGATCGAATTGCTGGCTACCTGATCGGTGATCAGGATTAAACACTCGAGCTTCGGATTATCTGGTATGGCTTTACGAATGGCACCATCTACCGATATATCCATGGACTGGAGTATGTTGCTGATTTCCTTATCTACGTCGGCGCCACGAGCGATGCGAGCACGAACATAGTAGGAAGAAAGATCTGAAGTAACGGACGACACCGCTTGTGCGGCCATGGCGGGCACGCTGTCTTCTTTGTTCTGAGCGGGCACCGCAGGTTGGGCTTCAATCATCTTGCCATTTGGTAGTAATGTGGCGGGCACGGAAAAACCGGCGAGCGAACGCTTATAACGTTCGCATTTGGCAAAATCGCTCTCGCAATAAAATGTCTGCCATACCTTAAGTGCGCTATTCATCGATATCGTCGAGAACAGCCCGCAATTCCCCTGGTGTGAGCACCCCATATTTTCCCCCTATGCGAAATTCTAGATGCGTTGGCGCTCGCAATTGAAAACCAACGTGTTTTGTCGATTTTGGGCCAATCAGTGGCAAATTGAATATCAGAAAAAGCCAAAAAATCCCTAAACCCGCGCAAATTTACCTATTTTGGGGTAATTCAGCGCGAATCGTAAATTGAATTGCAATATGCAGGCCAATAGGGGAGTTTGACCAAAACGGGTACCCACAATGCTATCGTGTGCGCGAGTCTATGCGCCGATAGGTGGTGACTGAGTTAATCAGGTTTTGGGGAGCGTGACGCCGGTCTGGCCCTGGTATTTGCCACCTCGATCACCGTAGGAAGTCTCGCATTCCTCATCGGACTCGAAGAACAGCATCTGCGCCACACCCTCATTGGCGTAGATCTTGGCGGGCAGTGGCGTGGTATTGGAAAACTCCAAAGTCACGTGACCTTCCCATTCAGGCTCTAGCGGTGTGACGTTAACGATGATGCCGCACCGGGCATAAGTGGACTTGCCGAGGCAAACGGTCAGTACACTCCGGGGTATACGGAAGTACTCAACGGTGCGAGCGAGTGCAAACGAGTTGGGAGGAATAATGCAGACATCGCCCTTGAAATCGACAAAGCTGGTGTGATCAAAATCCTTGGGATCGACAATGGCGGAATTGATATTGGTGAATATCTTGAACTCATCCGAGCAACGCACATCATAACCATAGCTGGAAGTACCATAGGAAACGATACGGCCATCAACACCTTCGCGAACCTGGCCCGGCTCAAAGGGCTCGATCATGCCGTTTTCGTCCGCCATACGGCGAATCCATCTGTCAGACTTAATACTCATAGCCGATCACTCATCATTGGTTAGACTTTCACCCCGAAAGGCGCGCGAATCATAGCAAATATTGAATTCGTCGACGAACTCGGTCACCCTTGACCACTCCTCACCGAAGAATGTCTTCTCCGGCCCGACCCGTCGCCATGAAAGACATGGTTAATACACAAAAACGAACAGCATATGGGCGTTGAATTATAAGGTCCTGTTATTCGATGCCTTATATCGCCAGCATTAAAAAGGCCGGGCAAAACCCGGCCTTTTACATCTGGCATCCCTGCCGTCAGTCCTTAAATTTTATCAGGTGTTCTGAATAACAATGTTCGGGAACTTGGCCGCGTAATCCTTTTTCTTCAGTGCCAGCTTGGCCGCTGTGCGGCGCGCGATCTCACGATAGGTGTTTGAGATCGGACTGTCCGGTTCGGCCACTACGGTTGGTTTACCGTCATCGGTTTCCTTACGAATACGAATATCCAGCGGAAGCGCACCGAGGAAATCAACATCGTAATCGTCTGCCATGCGATTACCACCACCTTCACCAAAGATGTGTTCTTCGTGACCACACTTGGAACAGATGTGGGTGCTCATGTTTTCCACGATACCGAGTACTGGTACCTCTACCTTCTCGAACATCTTGAGCGCCTTGCGTGCATCCAGCAGTGCAATATCCTGCGGTGTGGTAACAATCACGGCACCACTTACCGGCACCTTCTGTGCCAGAGTCAGTTGGGTATCACCGGTACCCGGCGGTAAATCGATCACCATGTAATCCAGATCGTCCCATGCGGTATCACGCAGCAGTTGCTCAAGTGCCTGAGTCACCATCGGACCACGCCAGATCATCGGGGTCTCTTCGTCAATCAGAAAACCAATAGACATGGCTTGCAGGTGGTAACTGGTAATCGGCTTCAATGACTTGCCGTCTTCAGATTCCGGCTTGGCGCTAACACCCAACATGCGCGGCTGACTCGGGCCGTAGATATCGGCATCGAGGATACCGACACGGGCACCTTCGGCGGAAAGCGCCAGGGCCAGATTCACCGAGGTGGTCGACTTGCCGACACCGCCCTTACCGGAAGCCACGGCAATAATATTCTTTACACCCTCGATCGGCTGCACGCCGGCCTGTACAGCATGACTGATGATGTTGGTGCTGATGTTAACGTTGACGTCGCCGACACCATCGATAGCCGAGACCTTCTCCTTGATGCTGTCGGTCAGAGTCTCGTGATAACCCTTGGCCGGAAAGCCAAGCTCAACATCAATAGAAACCTTGTTGCCGTCGATGGCGATATTGTTGATCGCCTTGGCGCTGATGAGATCCTTGTTCAAATAAGGATCAACCATCTCCTTAAGCGCGGCTTCAACCTGCGCCTGAGTAACGTCCGCCATGGGTAATACTCCAGTAATTTAGTCGGGAATTAATTTGGGGGCGCAATCCTACACTGCAACCCGGTAAATGTCATCGTGAGCGGGCGGATAATAGCAAAGTTCCCGCATATCTTGCGCGGGTATATTCCATTGGCCTGCTCGAAGGGGTTTCAGTAGCCTGAGTGCAGTAAAACTGGTATTTTCCCGAGCCTGATTCATGGCCGTGCCGCCTGCGGCACGGCCTTTTCATTATCCCGGCCGGAAAATCCATGACCGACAAAAGAAAAATACTGGTCACCAGCGCTCTGCCTTACGCCAACGGTGCGATCCACATTGGCCACCTGGTGGAATATGTACAGACCGACGTCTGGGTGCGCTTTCAGCGTATGCGCGGCCACGAAATCTACTATGTCTGCGCCGACGATGCCCATGGCACACCTATTATGTTGCGCGCCCAAAACGAGGATATCCCTGCCGAGGAGCTTATCGAGCGCATCTCGGAAGAACACCAACGTGATTTTGCCGACTTCAGTATTTCCTTCGACAACTTCTACACCACGCACTCGGATGAAAATCGGGAATTCGCCCAGGACATTTATCGCAAACTGAAAAAAGCTGGCCACATTGCCGAGCGCACCATCAAGCAGGCCTATGATCCTGAAAAGGAAATGTTCCTGCCAGATCGCTTTATCAAAGGGACCTGCCCGCGCTGTGGTGCCGAAGACCAGTACGGTGACAATTGCGAGGTCTGCGGTGCCTCCTATGACACCATCGAACTGAAGAATCCGCGATCGGTTGTGTCAGGCGCCACGCCAATTGAGAAAGAATCCGAGCATTACTTCTTCAAGCTGGCCGATTTCGAAAACATGCTGCGCGAATGGCTGCACCCGGACATTACCGATGTTCGCCACGTTCAGGCAGAAGTGGCAAACAAACTCACGGAGTGGTTCGAGGGTGGATTGCAGGACTGGGATATCTCCCGTGATGCCCCCTACTTCGGTTTCGAAATCCCTGGCACGAAAGACAAATTCTTTTATGTTTGGCTCGACGCGCCCATGGGATATATGGCGAGCTTCCAGCAGTACTGCAAGAAAAACGGCATGGATTTCGACGCTTGGTGGAGTCCCGACAGTGACACCGAGCTTTATCACTTCATCGGAAAAGACATTCTCTATTTCCATGCCCTTTTCTGGCCCGCTGTCTTGACTGGCTCGGGTTATCGTCGACCCACATCGATCTTTACCCACGGCTTCCTCACGGTCGATGGCAACAAGATGTCCAAGTCGCGCGGTACCTTTATTAATGCTCGCACCTATCTGGACCACATCAATCCGGAATACCTGCGCTATTACTTCGCCGCCAAGCTTGGTAACACAGTTGAGGACATCGATCTCAACCTGGAAGATTTTCTATTACGGGTGAATTCAGACCTGGTTGGCAAAGTAATCAACATCGCCAGCCGTTGCGCCGGCTTCATCACCAAGCGCTTTGACGGAAAACTGGCCGATCAACTACCGGAACCGGATCTCTATCAACAGTTTGTCGATGCCGGCGAATCCATTGCCACGCATTTCGAGAATCGCGAATTCTCACGGGCGGTACGTGAGATCATGGCGCTGGCCGATATCGCCAACCAGTATATAAATGATAAGGAGCCGTGGGTGGTGGCCAAGCAGGAAGGCAGCGATGTCGAGTTACAGGCGATCTGCAGCCAGGGCCTGAACCTGTTCTACTTATTAATTGGCTATCTCAAACCTATTATTCCGGGTACAGCGGAAAAAGCTGAGGCATTTCTCGATATTGATGCGCTCGACTGGCAGAGCACGCAGACACCGCTGACCGGTCATACCATAAAGAAATTCAAACACATGTTAACGCGTGTCGAGCAGAAACAAATTGACGATATGCTTGAGCAAGCAAAAAAGGAGCTGGTTCCCTTGAGCGATACCAAAACCATTAGCGGCCAACTGGCCGATGACCCCATTCGCGACACCATTGAGTTTGATGACTTTACCAAAGTCGATTTGCGCGTCGCATTAATTGCCAAGGCCGAACACGTCGAAGGCGCAGACAAGTTGCTTCAATTGACGCTGGACCTGGGTGGCGAGACACGCAATGTGTTTGCCGGCATTAAATCGGCGTATCAACCGGAAGACCTGGAAGGTAGATTGACCGTAATGGTTGCCAACCTTGCACCGCGAAAAATGCGCTTCGGTGTATCGGAAGGAATGGTCTTGGCTGCCGGTCCTGGTGGCAAAGACCTTTGGATTCTGTCGCCAGACAGTGGCGCCAAGCCGGGCATGCGAATTAAGTAGACCGGGCTGACCGTTTCTACTCCTGCACTTTCTCCGGACGGTGCTTGTGAACAAAATCAAATCTGGGTATCGAGCCACGAAGTTTGCCTGAACCTTTTCCCGATCTCGGCTCCATTACCCCAGCAAGCGTCTGTCCCATTTCCATACGGTTCCTGGCTTTTGTCAGGCGACTGTGCAGTTCGTCGTCATATGGCAATTCGTAGGCGCGTGGCGTCTGGTCGCTGTCCGACAAATCCGCTACCCACATATAAATCACACCGTCACTCGCTTCGTTGTCAGGTTCCTGCACTACCATGCTGATCAATTTAAATTTCTGCGGTAGGGATTCCTTTACCGGCCAGCCATAGAATCCCGGTAATGCACTCAGCATCACTGCATAGAAGCCTACTGCAAGCGCAATAACGCCCGCCTTGATCGTCCAGTGGTAATTCGTTTTCAGACTTAATGCCAGTAGCAACGCGACAATAAAAACAAAGCCCGCCGCTATACTTAATACTGCACCGGTCATGTTATGTGCGCACCTCGAGATTATAGTTGGTCAGTACCTTGGGATTGTGATTCACGCCCTGGAATTCACCATTTGCATCAAGCTTGAATCGCAGTACTGTCTTTTCCTCATCCCGTCTTTTCAGCACTATCTGATCAACATAGACGAGCCGTAATGAGGGATTCACTTTTTCAATCTTTACACTGACGGGTACCGGCTCGCTGCTTCGGTCCTCGTAGTAATATAGATTCACCGTATACTCACCGCCGATGATACCTCGGATGGTTACAACTTCCTGATTCATCGGATGAACCACTTCCCTGCCGTTGATGACCACGGTGTCAGTGACATTACCCTGATCATCACGATCAAGATGCAACCAGCCGGCGTCCTTGTTGAGGTACGACAACACCTCACCGTGCGGATCTTCCACCCAGATATCGACATCATCTGGCCGGTTATCAGGCCAGGTGATCGTAATAATGTATTCAGCCTTCAAGTTAACATTACCCAACTTGGCGATAGGATTCATGAACATGATTGCAACCAGAAACAGAAAGGTGAGACCCAGTAATGTGTTGAACAACAGGTCTGTAAACGGATCGGTAACATAGCCACCTGGTTGCATGATTACACTCCGCCACGCTCCGTTGAATCGTCGGCACGACTAGAGCTGTTGCACAATACCGGCACTGCATAGACCTCGGATATCTCTTCGATCTCGGCAAGCAAGTCGTCCGCATAGCGGTCGATAAACAGATATTGCGCCCCCAGTACAAGTCCCGAAATCAACCCGGTTAAAGTTGTATAGAGCGCTACACGCATACCACCGCTCATGGTGCGCATCAGCTCCTGCATGGTTTTGGCATCATAACTTTCGAGCGCCGTTACCGATCCCAGCATCAATATAAAACCAATAACCGTGCCCATGAGGCCCAGCTTGAGCATCAGGTCAGCAAACAGCCAACCAAATTTGTGTCCACCGCGTATGCGTTTATCCAGTGCATCCAGCAAATGGGTTTGCATTGCGCCCTGATCCTGAACTGCCCCGGTATTGGCGAGACGACCTACGAGATTTCTCAGGTGTCGAGTAATAAACGCATCCTCCAGAGCCTCTCCACCGAAGCGTAGAATGTGACGGTCTGCCGACAAGCTGATGTTATCGGTCTCATCGAACAGGGCTCGTACTCTTGCGGTCAAATTGAGTTCGCGAGACAAAGTTATTACCCGATGTGCCACATGAATGTTTGCTGCGGTAAAAGCGAGCAAAATCACCAGGGATAAGCGGCTCTGGTCGTCTGTAATCAACAGGGTAAACAATCCTTCACGCCATGCGGCAAGCACCGCAAACAGCACAACACCAATGAAGATCATCCACTTCAGCAGCAATTCGTGCTCAATGTGTTTTGAGTGACTCATGATTCAATATCAGGGTAGCAATTTGGGTTGCATAAAAAAATGGCGCCTGCAGCATTTTCCCGTCTGCGCTCAATAAAGCATACCGTGCCTGCTGTTGATATTTTAACTTCATTCGTTCACCCAACGACAACGTAACTGAAATTAAAGTACTTGAAGGTGATGGTAATTCGCTATCAGGAATAGTCACGGGATGTACCGCGTAGGGTAATACGCTATGTTCCGACGGCAGCCAGGTATTTTCGACATAGAAACGCTGCCAGCCTTGCTCGACGATTTCCCTACATTCCTGGTAGTGCTTCTTGCTTCCGGTCAATCGCGCATATTCGTACATACCTGCCGCGACATAAGCATAATCGGCCAATATCGCCGGTTCGCCGCCGGGGGTACGTCTGAGCCGCCGGCGATCCCACAAGCGTTGAATAATCACACTGTAAAGCACGTCCGCGTGTTTGCGATAGCGTGTGTCTCCGGTTTCTCGGGCCGCACGAGAAAATGCTGTCAATGTCAGACCGTTCCAGCCCGCAAGCTGTTTTTCATCTCGCATGATAGATCGTTTCGCTCGCGCATACCCGACTTTACTCCGTGCACTCTCTGCCAGACGCCGAACTTCACCTGCATCCATTGACAGCTCTCTGCCAATCGTCTGAGGATCGTATCGACCAACCGGCAAGAATTGAGCAACCGTGGCACTCCGCTTAGGATTTTCTATACGTGACCAGGCGCGAGTGACAACCTGATACTCTTTAGGCGATAAAAGTTTTTTCAGTGCACTAGCTGACCAAAGGTAATACCCGCCATTTACTCCATTCGCGTCATCCGCTGACAGGCTGGCAACATAACCGCCTTCGTTTGAAGCAAGTATCGTGCTGATGAAGTCCAGCGCCCGAATCCCAACGACACGGAATCCCGGTTCCTTCAGCACAGTAGCGGCCTCGAGATAAACCAGTGCCAATTGCGCGCTGTCGTAGAGCATTCGTTCATAATGTGGGGAGCGCCACTGACGATCCACGGTGTAGCGAAAGAAGCCGCCATCCAGAGGATCACGCAAACCCTGGGAGGCCATCTGCTGCAACGTATACTTGAGGTGATGCGCCAGGCCCTGGTCTGGATACTTTTTCTGAATTCTCAATAATGCTAACAGTTGTGGAGACATCGGATATTTAGCACCACTACCAAACCCGCCAAATTCATTGTCTGACACCAATTTACTCTGGCTCACCAATATCTGGTGAAAATGATCCACCTGATTGATGCCAACTTCCACCCGCGGTAGCTGCGAGTTACTGACAACGTGACGTGCGGCACTAATCGCGACCTGGGTCCACTTTCGTTTGTCTGATTTCCATTGCGCCTGCACCCGCTTAAGAAAAGTGAAGAACTGGTCTGGCGGCTGATAAACATTACCCGCCAGAGGATAACCTTCGGGAATTACCACAATGTTCATCGGCCAGCCCTGAGGTGCACCCATCACCTCCATGAATTTCAACAGCTGCTTGTCAAGCACCGGATTGAGCTCACGATCAACCAGTACGGGAATGAAATTTCGGTTCAGGTAGGCAGCTATTTGAGGGTCACGGAAACTTTCTCGCTGCATCACGTGACAATAGTGACAGGAGGAATACCCTACTGATAGCAGTATCAGTTTGCCGCTGCTCTTTGCCAGCTCAAGTGTAGCGGTGTTCCATTTACGCCATTGCACCGGATCGTCGGCATGCAACTCATGGTAGGAAGACACGCCGGTTTTTGCCGGTGCTGCAAGTACACTTGTGCTCCCGCTAATCGACAATACCGACAAGACGAATGTCGAGACCACAATCGCCGCTGGTAGGGGCAAAATCATCATGCATACCCTGATCACGGATGAGAATATATCCTACACTCATAAGTCTGTCTGGAAAAAGAAATGGGGCCGAAAGGCCCCATTTTTAGCAGTATCAATAGTAGTGATCAGTAGCCTGAGCTGATGTATTCCACTGCCGGCGCGACCACCGTACGCCAATCCGTCTCCAGCTCAGCGTCAAACTTTTTATCACACTGCGCCACCGCTTTTACCAGACTATCTACCCAATAAGAGTAGAGCTCAGGGCGGATATTCATTTTGCTCTGACCGTGTGAATCACGAATTCGGCTTAAACAGGCGATCGCCGATTGTTGCCCTTCCGCAAACATCAACACCGACATTAATCCGTGTCGCAGT
>CAJICK010000052.1_pt1 | contig 17870 bp, 24 predicted proteins | sample 9199621 | NCBI WGS metagenome assembly CAJICK01 (sample SAMEA7708342, study PRJEB35096) | sediment metagenome | biome: marine neritic benthic zone biome [ENVO:01000025]; feature: sediment [ENVO:00002007]; material: shallow marine sediment [ENVO:03000034] sea grass bed [ENVO_01000059] ... | reverse complement strand
TTACCTACATCTGGGCCGGTCCGCATCATCTGCATTACACCGCGCTGCCGGACTGGACCCAATCCCTGGGCATGATCTTCTCACTGATTCTGCTGGCACCAAGCTGGGGCGGCATGATCAACGGCATCATGACTCTGTCAGGCGCCTGGCATAAACTGCGTAGCGATCCCATCCTGCGATTCCTGATCGTATCGGTATCGTTTTATGGTATGTCGACCTTCGAAGGTCCGATGATGTCAATCAAGACCGTGAACGCATTGTCACACTACACTGACTGGACCATCGGTCACGTTCACTCAGGTGCTCTTGGTTGGGTGGCCTTGGTTTCCATGGGTTCCATGTATTACCTGATACCGCGATTGTTTAATCGCGAGATCTACAGTGTGAAGTTGATCGAGGTACATTTCTGGATCGCTACCATCGGCATCATTCTGTACATCACTTCCATGTGGGTCTCCGGCATCATGCAGGGCCTGATGTGGCGTGCGGTCAATCCGGATGGAACGCTCACTTACAGCTTCGTGGAAAGTGTGCAGGCGATGCATCCGTTCTACATCGTCCGATTCCTCGGCGGCGCATTCTTCCTGTTGGGCATGTTGATCATGGCTTACAACATCTGGAAGACCATAGCTGGCGCGAAACCGGCCGAAGCCGCTATCCCGGCACCGGCACATTAAGGAGGCAGAACCATGAGTCATGAGAAAGTTGAAACGAATGTGGGTCTGCTGATCATTCTGGTGATTCTCACCATCAGCGTCGGTGGCCTGATTGAAATCGTACCCCTGTACTTTATGAAGTCGACCACAGAGCCGGTAAAGGGCTTGAAACCTTACACCGCACTGCAGTTGTCGGGGCGTGACATCTATCAGCGAGAAGGCTGCAATACCTGCCACTCGCAGATGATTCGCCCGTTCCGTGCCGAGACCGAGCGTTATGGTCACTATTCGGTTGCGGGTGAGTTTATCTACGACCGTCCGTTCCTGTGGGGCTCCAAGCGCACCGGTCCGGACCTGCATCGTGTCGGGGGTCGTTATTCGGATGAATGGCATCGCGTGCACCTGATCAATCCGCGCGACGTGGTACCGGAATCAATCATGCCCGGTTACCCATGGTTTGCGGAAAACCAGGTCGACACGAAAGACATTCAGGCCAAGATGCGCGTACTACGCACACTGGGTCATCCCTACACCGATAAAGAGATCGACGAAGCGCCCGCGCAACTTAAGGGCAAGACCGAGATGGATGCCATGGTGGCCTATCTCCAGAGTCTTGGTCGTTCATTGACGAGCCGGAGGTAAGCAAATGGATAAGATTACGCTGCATTCCATCTGGACCGTCGTCATGATGGCGGTATTTGTTGGCATTGTATTCTGGGCATGGAGCGGAAAACGCAAAGACGCTTTCCGCGAAGCCGCCAACCTAGCGCTTGAAGACGAGGAGTACGTCAATTCCTCAAAGAATTCGGGAGACAATCACCATGGCTGATTTTACAAGTAATTTCTGGACCTGGTTCATCAGTGCTGGTGTCATCGGTGGCATTATTTTCTGCTTCTGGCTGGTGTGGTGGCAGTCCAAAGGTCACGCTGGTGAAGCCGAGGGCGAACCCACTGGCCATAAGTGGGACGAGGACCTGGAGGAGTTGAACAATCCGCTGCCGAAGTGGTGGTTGAACATGTTCTACATCACCCTGGTGTTCGGCATTGTCTATATCGTGCTGTATCCGGGTCTCGGTACCTGGGCGGGTGTACTAAAATGGACCTCCGGCGGTCAGTACGAACGCGAGATCAAGCGTGCCGATGAACAGTTTGGCGCCTTGTACGCAGAGTACATGAAGCAGGACATTCCGGCGCTTTCACAAAATGACGAGGCGATGAAGACAGCCACGCGTTTGTTCATTAATTATTGTTCGGTGTGTCATGGTTCCGATGCTGCCGGCCTTCCGGGTGGTTTTCCCAACCTGCGTGATACCGACTGGATGTATGGCGGTAGTCCGGCCCAGATCGAGAAATCCATTCTCGACGGTCGTCAGGGTGTGATGCCGGCCTGGGGTCAGGTGTTAGGCAAGGAAGGTTTGTTTAACGTCACCGAGTACGTCCTGAGCCTTTCCGGGCGCGCCGGCAATCCCAACGCCGCAGCCAATGGTAAGGTCCAGTTCCAGCAACTGTGTGCCAGCTGCCATGGCGCCGACGGCAAGGGCAATTATGCCCTGGGTGCACCGAACCTGACTGACGATGTGTGGCTGCACGGCCGTTCACAAAAATCGGTCATGCTCTCTATCGACAAGGGTCGTCAGGGCCGCATGCCAGACCACCGCGCATTCCTTGGCGAAGCCAAGGCGCATTTGCTGGCGGCTTATGTTTACGGGCTGTCCCAGGAAAGATAGGCCGAATAGGCAACTTTAGTCGACGGGCAGACAAGCGGGAGCTTGTCTGCCCGTTCAGACTTCGGTAGCTTACGGGTCTCCCTGCAAACCGTGAGTCTTTAGAAATATGCAGACACCAAAGATCCAGCGAGTCATCGCAATATTGTGGCCATCGTTTCTGATGGCGGGCGTAGCAACAGTGTTATTTTTCACTGCATTCGACCCGCAAGCGCTATTGATGGATACGCGATTCGCCGATCTCAGTCGTCTTGGGGCCTACACCATCGGATTTTTCCTGTTCTGGGTCCTGACATCTGCCTCGTGTTTATTGACCTGTTATTTCCAGCGTCCCTGCGCATTGCGCGGGGAACCAGAAAACCAGGTTTAGTAGTCCACAGGAATTTTCTTGTCCTGAATCAAGGGTGAAACCTTGGTCGGGTTGTAATATTAGTTATTCTTTATATTAGAATTGTCTAATTATGACTGACGCTAACAACACAACGGGTAAGGGACACAAACCGGCTGGCGCGACATCGATGTCGTTTTACGCCAAGCACGAGAAGATTTATCCACGCAAAGTCACCGGCATATTCGCCTTCTGGCGGACCATGGGTGTCTTTGTCCTGTTGGGTCTGTACTACTTTGTGCCCTGGCTTAGCTGGGACGGGCGCCAGGCGGTATTGCTGGATCTCCCTGAACGTAAGTTCTATATCTTTGGTCTCACCCTGTGGCCACAGGATTTCTTTTTCCTCGCCGCGCTGCTGATTATCGCCGCGCTATCTCTGTTTTTCTTCACCGCCGTCGCCGGTCGCCTGTGGTGCGGTTACGCCTGCCCCCAGACCGTGTGGACCGAGGCCTTCCTCTGGATCGAGCGCAAGATCGAGGGCGATCGCCCGAAGCGGATGAAGCGGGATAAGGCTCCCTGGACTGTAAATAAGCTACTGGTCAAAGGCGCCAAGCACAGTGCCTGGATTCTGTTTGCACTTTATACCGGTTTTACGTTTGTTGGTTATTTCACTCCTATTACGGGCATCTGGGAAAAACTTCTGGTATGGGACATGGGTGGCTGGGAGACCTTCTGGATCTTCTTCTACAGTTTCGCCACCTGGGGCAACGCGGGATTTATGCGTGAACAGGTATGTATCTATATGTGTCCCTACGCGCGCTTCCAGAGTGCGATGTTCGACAAAGACACGCTGATTATTTCTTATGATGAAAATCGCGGTGAACCCCGTGGCGCGCGCCGCAAGGGCGAAGATCCCAAAGACAAGGGGCTCGGAGACTGTATCGATTGCACGTTGTGCGTACAGGTCTGCCCGACTGGTATTGATATTCGAAACGGGCTTCAGTACCAGTGCATTGCCTGCGCCTCTTGCATTGATGTGTGTGACGAGGTGATGGACAAGATTGGCTATCCGAAGGGTCTGGTACGCTATACCACCGAGCATGCCTTGAAGGGCGGAACGACTCATATTCTTCGTCCACGTCTTTTTGTTTACGTGGCCTTGCTGGTTGTTGTGATGTCGGGCCTGGTGTATTCGATGGCCACGCGCATACCACTGGAACTGGACGTAATTCGTGACCGTATTGCACTATATCGCGAGAATAATGAGGGATTGATTGAGAATGTCTATCTGCTGAAGGTGATGAATCTGGATAGCAAAGAACATAAATATGATCTGAAAGTATCCGGTATCACCGATCTTCAACTGGATACAGGCGTTAAACAAATCGTGGTGAAGGCCGGCGAAGTGATAGAACTGCCTGTGCGACTTGCGGCCGATCCAACCGATCTTAAAAAACGTTCGACTGAAGTACATTTCCATTTACAGGCGCAAGACAAAGAGAAGCTCAAGGTCGATGAAGCAGCACGTTTCCTTGGCCCGGTTAGCCGATAATTGAATGAGATGAATGCTATGAACGAAAACCGACGCTGGTATCACGAGCCTTATGTATGGTTGATAATCGCACTACCGCTATCGGCAGTGGTTGCAGGTTTCTATACGCTGTATCTCGCCATTGTCTCAGACGATGGACTTGTTGCAGATGATTACTACAAGCGCGGCAAAGAGATCAATCGCGTACTCAAGCGAGATCAGGCAGCGGCCAGTTTGGGCTTGTCGGCAAAAACAAAATTTGATTTTGATCACGGCAAGATCGTTGTCAATCTGAACAAACAGTCCACCTATAAGGCGCCCGAACAATTGTCGCTTCGACTATTGCATGCAACTCGTGCCGGTTATGACCAGGACCTCGTATTGCAGCGTCTACCGAATGGTGAGTACTTTGGTCTATACAAATCAGTCGTACCGGGTCGCTGGTATCTGCATTTGGAAACCGACGCATGGCGTTTGACTGGACAGCTAATTATTCCAGAACAGCGCGACGCATCACTCGTACCTAACCTCAGCTAATTTATTCTATTCCTCGATGCTGACGCTGGAACTGTCGCTGGCCACCGCTTTTTTTACCGGTTTTCTTGGTTCCACTCATTGCGTTGGTATGTGTGGTGGTATCGTCGGCGCGCTGACGATGGGTATCGACCCGTCAGTCAGGCAATCTCGCCTGCGAATGATGCCTTATCTTTCCGCATACAACGTTGGTCGTATCACAAGCTACGTGATTGCCGGCGGTCTCGCCGGCTTTATCGGCCAACAATTACTGGATGCGACCACACCGGACGTGTTTGTGCCCGTCGGTCACTATGTCTCAGCATTTTTTATGATTGCTCTTGGCTTGTACCTGGGGAACTGGTGGATGGGGCTTACCTGGTTAGAGAAAGCCGGAAGCCATATATGGAAGCGAGTCGAACCGCTTGGCAGAGGGCTGCTACCAGTCAAGTCAGCGGGCAATGCCGCGTTGGTAGGTTTGCTCTGGGGTTGGCTGCCATGTGGCATGGTATACGCCATGTTGTCATGGGCTCTGATGTCTGGAGGACCACAACAAGGTGCGTACATTATGTTGGCGTTTGGTGCTGGCACCTTACCAATGTTGATGGCGATGGGTTCGCTTGGTGCCTTGTTAAGTCGTAGCGCACGCAATGCGCTTGTTCGAAAGATCGCGGGCGCAATCGCCATCGCGTTTGGCGTTTACAGCCTTGTGGCTGGCGGACATGCCGGGCATGACCAACACGCGGGGCACGCAAGTCACAATGCTGTTACCACAGGACCGTACATATAGTGTATTGAGGAAACTGCTAGTTCGAAATAAACAAGGGAGGTGTTGAATGGGTGCTATCAACACGCGTTACAAGGGCGACATGGGTGTCACGGAGCATTGCCCGGTGCATGAAACCATGGCAACTTTGGAAGGCGTCGAATTTGAAGTGGTAGGCAAATAGATCGTGCCCGAAGGCTCGCAAACTTTCTGGGAGAGGAAGCGACTCGAAGAGTTCAACGAAAAGGAGTGGGAGTCACTCTGTGATGGCTGCGCCAGATGCTGCCTGGTGAAACTGGAAGACGCCGACTCTGGCGAAATTCACTACACGAACGTTGCCTGCAAATTGCTTGATACCGAGTCTTGTCGCTGCAGAGACTATGAACATCGAAAACAAATGGTACCCACCTGTTTTGTTCTGACCACCAGCAATATCGGTGACCATCACTATTTACCTCCGACCTGTGCTTATCGCCGGCTCTATGAAGGTAAAAACCTGCCGAACTGGCACCCGCTAATAACTGGCAAAAAAGAATCGGTTCATAGTGCTGGAATATCTGTTCAGGGAAAGGTGTTATCCGAAGAATATGTTCATACGGATGAACTAGAGGAACATATTGTCGCCTGGCCGACTAAGGAATAATATTTACTAAAGTCTGCTTACGAGTATAAAGCGGACATTATGTAGCAGATTTGACGAGACTGAGCTATGGCGGAATATACAATTAACGTAAGTCACCCCAAAAAGCTGATCGAAGTGATAGGGTCGGGCGAGGTTGATTTGGCGATCTACAAGGAAGCCGCGGAAGCTGTTGCCAAGTTAGTTGTAAAGCACGAATACAACGTTTTTTATGATCTTTTTAATACAAGGATAAATTTGGATGTTGAGTCGTTGGCCCAGGCCCCGAGAACGGTTAAAGGCAAGGACAATGTTGCGGCTCATAATATATACACCGCTGCTTACGTGAATAATCGCGACTACCAAAGTTGGAAGTTTATCGAAATCCAGCTCCACGGACTTGGGTTTAATGGACGAGTCTTCAGGAGCAAAGATGATGCATTAGCCTGGCTTGCAGAAAATACCCGTAGCTAGGTGGAACCAAGCAACTATTGTTTTCCCTCGTGGTCGTAAAGTAGGAATTAACGGGAAAGTATAACCCGGAGCAATTGTTAGAATGTCGAAATTTATAACTAAATGTGCTCTAAGAGATATTTCTACTGGCGCCGTGTTGGCCGTTGCGGGTATTGCGGTCAGTTTTTACGGTATGTCAGACGTAGGTAAGCTGGCAATGTTCATGGGTGGGCTTATCGTGATTATTGGTATTTCAAAAAGTATCGTGTCGTTAAAGATAAGTCGTGAGTAAAAAGCATAGATACTTCTGCGTATAATCCTTGTGCAAAAGAAAAAGCCCCGCACTGCGGGGCTTTTTCTTAGAGTAAAAAGAATATTTATCGCTTGCCGGAATACTTAAACTGCTGACCAGCAACGGTGGCCTCATACATTAATCCGCCTTTAGCCATGGTAAAGATAGCGATGCCACGCTTAAAAGCGGTTCTGGCGCCCGCACCTTCGGTAATCGCAACAGCTGATACTTGCGCGCTTAGTTTAAGATTGCTATCGGTAAACTTACGAAAAGCTGATTTTGTTTGGAAAAAGATAATTTCGCTATAGGCCTGACCACCTAACTGAAATCCAACAGATACCTGGGTGAGCTTGGCATTGCCAACATACTTACCGCCACGAAATACTTTTCCTTTGCCAAACGCGCCACCGATACCAATACCGCCCTTGCCAACTGTTGGAAACACCGCATAGCCGTAGGAGCGATTAAAGAAATCCTTGATGCTGGGATCTTTTTTCTTGAAGGCAGCGATGGTTGCGCTGGCCTTTTGCATTTCTTCCTTGTGGCTGGCTGCAATCACAGCGTTACTGTAGGAAAGAAATAACGTTAGGACAAAGCTGAAGAGTAAAACCGCATTGGTCTTTTTCATTAGCATTTCACCTGGATTAAAAAAATAATTATACCCTGGAAAAATTATTGATTATTGATCCGAGTCAAGTTGTCAGTCGACGGTATATTTCGGATACCTTAATCGGAAGCTGTTTTACCTCATCAATGACGGTGTAGGCGGCATCGCCGTACATATAGGGCTCGTCCTCGATGAAGTATTCTTCAGTCTTTAATGCGCGTGCGTTCAAGGTTCCCAATATCCGGATATCTGACAAAAAACCGGGCTATTACCCCTGAAAGCCGAATCCGGTGACATCACGAATATCCCCTTCAACAACAGGGGTGATAGGGAGTAGGGTAGACTCGGATTGGAGCCTGATTGTGATGAAATTAAATATCGGTGAAAACTGAGGTGTAGGAAGCGAGCCGCCTGGTTTCTTGTAAGGCATCTCCGATTTTAAACCTACGCTGCCGTTCCTGAATTTGGAGTTAATTCCATGAATGAATATCGCTCAAGTAACAGATTATCAAACCAGCCCCCTAGGAGACATAGCTGTCCTTCTAATGGAAAGGAGTACTCACGCGTCAAGATGAGAACTATTCTTCATCATATAAGAAATCCATGGGAAATGAGCTCAGTAGAGCAAGGGTATTATTTTTGTGACGACCCAGAATGTGATGTTGTTTATTTTGGTCAAGATGGGTCTGTAATCAGTAAGAATATGATTCGATCAAAAATCTGGCAGAAAACGGATGATAAGGATTGCGTTATATGTCGCTGCTTTGGTGTTACTAAACAACAAGCAATTGAGAGTCAATTTATAAAAAGATTTATAGAAACGCAGACAAAAGAAGGGCGCTGCTCATGTGAGACCAGAAATCCATCTGGCCGCTGTTGTCTAAAGGACTTTCCTGATCAATGAGCCCAACTAATTAGGCATCACGCATGCTAGTGGCCGACAGCGGACATTTAGCTAGTCTCGGGTGTGCCACCGAACGAAGCTCTGGGTACTGTAATAGTCGCGGGGCGTCGATCAGATTCGAGGTAGGCCTTGACGCGGGGTCGGGATTCAAAAGCAGTTTTAACCCGTTTGAGATTTGGAAAGTCATTTACAATATTGCCTGCAAGTGCGCGGGCAAAGTCTAAATAATTCCAACCGATAAAATCAATATAAGTCAGGCTGCGCCCGACCCAGTAGTCTTTGTCGCGCGGTAGATCACTCAGGTAACGTTCCATGTTTGTCAGCGTCGTGGTTAAGGGACCGTCAATAAAATCCTGACGTTTGTTCTCAAAATCCCTGCTCCATGAAAGTCGTGCGAAAGCTTCAATTGCGTCGCTCAACACATGTTCCAGAATTTCGCAATTGATCACGTCCATCTCGGTGTTGCCATAGAGATCATGCTTGCGCGCAAGATATCGATAGATAGCGTGGCTCTCATAAATTGTTAGGTCGCCCTCCTGGTACATTGGCATTTTGCCGAATGGCATTTGCGGTTTCAGATCGCGCCACTGGCGAAACGCAATGGCCTTGTCTTCATAGTCGATACCGAGATCTTCGAGCATCATGCGAATGGGTTCGGCACGGCCACGGATTGCGAAGTAGGTGATTATTGGCTTTTGGTTTTCGGTCATCGTTTTCCCGATATGTTATGCCGTGCGTACACATGCTATCGGTGTGTATATTATCGGAGTATACTTTAATTCTTATATAGATCCGACGAGGTTAGTTAAGAATGCATCCACTATTGAAAGTACTCCGAATCCTGATTTTTTTCGCATTTGCCTGGGCGGTCATCATTGGTGGATCTATTGGTGTCTTCATGCTGGTGCGAGACACACTGACGGATCAGAATGTCGTTATCGCGTCGGTCACGACAATTATATTTCTATTCGTGGCCATAGCTGTCGGCGAACGTTTCGCGCACATGGTTAATTGCATGCTTGCGAAAATCTCGAAGCAGGAGCCACCTTCCTGCGCAACGGGAAAGGAAGGCTAGTTTCGCTTAAGTTGCCAGTGGGTCCGAGTCATGAAGTTGGGCACTAAAATCCTTGTACTGTTTCGCGGCAAAGGTTTCCAGAATTGATACTGGAATGTGATCGGCAAGATCTTTGCCATAGTAAATCCCTTTAACAGTCAGGTCTGGTCCAATCAGAAAATCCGCTGGCATCTGGGACACTTCCCCGCGCATGCTCGGCATAAATCCCAGCATCAGCGCTTTCATCATACTCGGCATACGAGTAATCATCCCCAGCATCATCCCGGCCATGGACGATTGAACACCATATAACTCATAGATTTTCTTATCCGAATCCGCGACCAAAGGAAACGGCCGCGTTTTTTTACCGACATAGCGTACGATTCGATCTTTTGGTGAGTTGAAGAAGGCCAGCATTACCAGATCCTTTTCTTCAAGCTCCGGATATTTCTTTGTTAACTCGTATACGCGTAAATTACAGAATGGAAATGTTGCATCTCGAAAGAACGAGAGCAGTATGTTCTTGCCCCTAAGTGATTCGAGAGAATGCTTTTCCCCATAAACATCTTGCACGACAAAATCCGGTGCTTTTTGACCCAGTTTTATTTTCATGGTCTCCCCTAGATCACTCTTCTTATTTAAGAAGACACAAAACTCCGTGCCACCAGGAAGTATGACCCCGGTGACGAAAGCAGGTTCCGTATTGATTTAAAGGGGAAGAGCTAGTGAAAAGGATCTAGGTACGTGTGAGGTTGATAAAAAGCCCAATCCAGCAAGCTATCAGTCCACCGGCAGCCAGGTATTGCACCCGGCTTCTGAATAACAAGATCAGTACGCGGAATAGCAACAAGCCCACGACTATGACAGTGACACCTTGCCACCAAACCAGAAGATGGAATGCCAGGCCCGGCGCCATGAATATGCTGAACACACCAGCGAGTTTTACGTAAGAATTGCCTCTCAGCGTTGGCTCGATAAACCACACTTTGGACACGGCAAATTGCTCATAGGTTACGATGATGAAACCAAAGCAAAAAATCAGCGTAAGTAGGGCGAGATGGATATAAGCACTAATCATATTTATGGTTATCGCTAATGCTGTTTGGGGCAATTATACTGGAAACTTCAAAGTTATTGGGCACAAAATTATGTGCCCGGGTATCTTGATTCGGACCGAGGAGGATACGCTTATGGCTTATGACGAAGGATTGTCCCAGCGAATTCGCGAGCTTTTGGCAGATCAGCCGGGTATTGATGAGAAAAAAATGTTTGGCGGCCTGGCTTTTATGGTCAACGGCAACATGTCCGTAGGGGTGACTAGTAGTGATCTTATGGTGCGTGTCGGGCCGGACAATTACGACACCGCACTTAAGGAGCCCCACGCCAGGCCGATGGATTTTACCGGCAAGCCTCTAAGAGGCTTCGTCTACGTCGACACCAAAGGCTATGAATCCGATGCCGGATTAGCGAAATGGGTAAACAAAGGCGTTGATTTTGCTTTGAGCCTTCCGGCCAAATGATGACTTATATTTACCGGTGGCTGATATGAACTGGAGCATGTTACGCGCCATCATTATTTTACCGGGTAACGTACTAATCGTAATCCCGGCGCTGATCTTGTGGCTTACTGCCAATACCCAGTACGCCTATCGCGTTGTTGGCCCGATGGAGTATCAATTCTGGGTGGCTCTATGTTTGTTGGTGCTTGGTCTCAGCATGAGTATCTGGACCTCGAGTCTGTTCCTAAAAAAAGGCGAGGGCACACCCGCACCCTGGGATCCACCAAAACGAATGGTTGTTGTAGGCCCCTATAGATACGTGCGTAATCCGATGATCACCAGCGTATTGATAAGCCTGACAGCCGAGGCCATCTTTTTTCAATCGTGGCCAATATTCACCTGGATGGTGTTTTTCTTTATTGGAAACGCGATCTATTTTCCATTGTCCGAAGAAAAGGATTTGGAGAACCGATTTGGTGAAGAATATCGCCAATACAAACGAAACGTACCACGATGGATTCCACGGCTGTCCCCATGGGAGCCAGATTGGTGAGTCTGTAGTGGGTAACTATTTGGAGGTCAATTATGTCTCGCGTCGTACATTTTGAAATTCAGGGCGATGATCCGGAAGGTCTCGCGGACTTTTATCGGAAGGTGCTGGGGTGGGAGATCGCGTCTTGGGAGGGGCCACAAAAATATTGGCTGGCAACCACTGGTCCTGATAGCCAGCCCGGTATTAACGGTGCCATTATGGAGCGACACTTCAAAGAGCAACCAGTAATAAATACGGCAGAAGTCGAGAATCTTGAGGAGACCATAAAGATCGTCGAAGCTGCCGGTGGTAAAAAACTGGTCGGGCCGAATGAAATCCCGGGTGTAGGTTTGCACGCCTATTGCACCGATCCAGATGGGAACATGTTCGGTATCCTGCAGCCCGCGAGTTAAGAATAGTCGTTTTGAATGTAGAGCTGATAATCAAGATCTTGTTCTTATTGCTGTTGGCCAACGGTACGCCCGTTGTCGTAAAGAAATTGCTGGGTGCGCGCATGGCGCTTCCCCTTGATGCTGGCAGATTGTTTTTCGACGGTCGCCCATGGTTTGGGGCATCGAAAACTATACGGGGAATAGTTTCTTCTATTGTTGTGACTTCAGTTGGCGCGATATTAATAGGGTATCCGTTGGAGATGGGCGCCTTATTTGCAGCTGCATCCATGGCCGGTGATCTATTATCCAGTTTTATCAAGCGCCGTCTGGGCATGCCGCCCAGCAGTATGGCATTGGGATTGGACCAACTTCCCGAGTCTTTATTGCCGCTGCTGTTATGTTGGCAAGCGCTTAATCTGGATATTCCTACCGCAATTGTCATCCTTGTATTGTTCATAGTTGGTGAACTTGTATTGTCGAAACTTCTGTTTCGGTTGCACGTTCGTGATCGCCCCTATTAGCCTCTATTTATCTGTGTTAATCCACCTGTATATTTCTTTGTTTTCCTAACTGGCGCAATCGTAAGGACCGACTAGACTATTTAGTTGATTGCCTAGTATTAAGTGTTCAGGGAGATATAAATGATTAGTCTGAAATTGAAACGTTTCTTTCCCGTAGCGGTTGCTATCGTCGCTTTTATATTTGCCTCGGGATTTCTGGTATCGAAGCTAAAAGTCGATCCGGCTGCATTCGGCAAGACCAAACGCTTTGCGATCGTATCTATTATTAGCACCAACAAGATTTCGGCCAATCAGGGACAATCCGGTTTGATCGGTGGAATCAAGGCGATGTCGAAGAAATACAGTTTTACCGCTGATGCAGCGCCGGTCCTGAAAAAAGCCGTGCCAATTGTCTATAAAAAGATGGCAAGAAGCGGTCACTTCACTCTGGTATCCCCTAACAAGGTTCTGCGGTCCAAGGCATACAAGTCGGCCAAGGGCTCCAAACTGAAAGGTTTTATGGGTGTAAAACCAATTGCGGCACCCGGTTATAAATATTTTAAATCCGAGAAACAGCTGAAGAAACTCGCCCAGAATTTGAATGTCGATGCTGTGGTGATGATCAATCTAAGTTACAGCGTTGCTACCGCTTATGTTGGGCCTGTAGGTAAGAATTACGGTTCGGCAATGGTAGCTATTTCGGCCGTGGATAAGAACGGTAAGCGGATCTGGAGTCATGCAGTGGCAGAGAAGGACAAGAAGGGCCGGAAGATTTTCGGTGTAGGTTCTGCCGACTTCAAGGCGTTGGAGCCCGGTTTCTACACTGCCACCGCGAGAGCCTTTGACAAAGAATTCAAAAAACTCAGCAAAAAACTTTGATAACAAATAAAGAGGGCCGGCAAATGCCGGCCCTTTGGTTATTCAGATAAAGTTTATGTTAGTAGTCCGCTTTCTGTTAACGCATCAGTCAGCGGTGTTTGGGGTACCGGCTTATTCAGCACCTTCTGCATTTTCTGGTCTGACAAGTTAATTTCCTTATTCCAGAGGTAACGCATATCCAACAGTCCGCTGTACTGGACGGAGAACGGTGCCATCAGACGAATCACGAACCACGGGAACTTTCCTAGCTTTACTTTCTTGCCGGTGGCTTCCTGGATCGCTTTCGCGATATCAACAAAGTTGGTCCGATAGCCGCGGAAGTGGAACACGTTGAAGGCCTCCAGCTCATCCCTTTTACTGACCAGATCAGCGGTGGCGCGCGCAGCATCAGGCAAATAGGCCCAGGTATGCGTGAGGTTGCTTGGACCCGCTGCCGTCAGCGAGTACCCGTCCTTTGTTTTTTTAACGAGATGTCCCATCCAGGTACTTGGCGCGTCTGCGGCAATAAAGTCTCCCATGCGAACGACGATAATCCGTGCACCGCGTTCACTGGCGAGTTTCAGGCGCGCTTCCATTTCCTTACGCATTTGCCCGCGAGAAGATACCGGGTGAATCGGTGAGTGCTCGTCAAACTCGGGACCGTCATCCGGATCGAAGACATAGACATTGCCCGGGAACACAATGGTCTTACCACTTTCCTCGGCGACTTTGGCCGTGTTCTCGATTAGCGGCAGAACGATGCCGTCCCAGTTGTATTTGGGCGGATTAACACCGTAAACGATGACATCGACGTTTTTTGCCGCCTTGCGCACGTCATCAATATTTGCTGCGTCACCCTGGACTATATCGGCACCGCGAAACCGATTTGGTAGTTTGGCTGGATCGCGCATCAAAGCTCGGATACCCCAACCCTGACGGGCTAGCGCCTGGGCCACGTGACCGCCGAAACCGCCTGTAATACCCATCACTAACGCTGTTTTCATGATGTTCTCCTTGTATTTGGTTGATCGGACAAGTTGTGATGGTTAGTATCGTTATACATAAACGGATATTGAATAGTCAAAAAACATAGTGGATATTCATTTATGAATAATATCGATTGGGGGTTGATACGCTCTTTTCTGGCCGTTTCGCGGCTAGGCAGCCTATCTGCCGCCGCCCGGGAGTTGACGGTTTCTCAGCCCACCTTAAGCCGGGAAATCCAGACTCTTGAGACCACGACCGGTCTCAACCTGTTTCGTCGTACCACCCAGGGATTGCAGCTCACGGAAGCCGGCCAGGCGCTGGTGGAAGCCGCTGGCCGAATGAATGATGCGGCCGACCTGTTTTCACGGCAGGCCTCTGGATTGTCCGTGGAACTGGAAGGGGACGTGCGAATCAGTGCCAACGAAATCGTCGGGATATATCTGTTGCCACCGGCGATCGCAGCGTTTCGTGAGCATCATCCCGGTGTCCACATCGAGATTGTGATTTCCAATCGCGCCAGCAGCCTGAGCAAGCGCGAGGCCGATATCGCCCTGCGCATGTTCCGTCCAACGCAACCTGATCTGGTAGCACGCCGGTTGCCAGACATGGACCTGGGCTTTTACGCGCACGAGGATTATGTAAAACAGCATGGTGAACCCGAAAATATTGAAGAGTTCCGGCACCACACCGTTATTGGTTACGACGAAAATATGGAATTCATAGAGGGTGCAGCGAAACTGGGTTATAAATTTGTTCGCGACAACTTTGCTGTGCGCACCGATCACTTGTTGGCGCAATTTAATCTGGGTCGTGCCGGAGCCGGCATAATCGGCACTCACGTTGAGTTGGCAAAACATTGGCCGGAGCTGGTGCGCATCATGGAATGGGTACCCTTGCCGGCACTGGAATTCTGGATCGTTTGCCATAGTGACGTGCAATTTAATAGTCGCATCCGTGAATTGATGCGGTTTCTCGCAAACTGGTTTGATGACGATCCTTATCGAGATTTACTTATTTAACATCTCGGCAAAATCCCATTTTCTAATTCGTCGCCCTGACGTGTTTGCGATAGTGCCCTGGAGGTTCTCCGGCCCAGCGGTGGAAGGCGCGGTTAAATGAATTTAATTTGCTAAAACTGAGTAGATAGGCGATTTCAGAGCGACACCCGAGTGACCCGTCTCCGCTGGCGTGCTTCATTTTTACGAAAGCGAATCCGGCGATAAATTTGGCAGACTAATTGCATAATAAAACAAGATATGAGGACGAAGATCGAATCCAGGGATTTGGAAATTGGCATGTATGTCACGGAGCTCGATCGCCCGTGGAAGGGCACACCCTTTCTTTTTCAGGGATTCACGATCGATTCGCAAGAAACCCTAGACGAACTCAGAAAAATCTCGACCTATGTCATGGTTGAGACCAATCCTCAGAATGTGCCAAAAAACGGCACCGGGGTACGACCGTCCGGACCGATCCCGTCAGACGAAAGGAAGCTAAAAAACAACAAATCCCAGCGCGCCACTCGTTTCGAGCCAAATCGTATTCTGGCCGACGACAACGTCGATACCCGTTGGCAGCCTGATCAAACCAACCTGGAAGATGAGTTGCAGGAGGCCAAAGTTGTTGAGGTTAAGGCCCGGGAAGTACTCTACTCTACCCTCGATGATGTGCGACTGGGTCGCAGTATTAAGGTCGCTGGTGTCAAGGAGGTGGTTGCATCTATGGCGGAAAGCGTTATCCGTAATCCAGATGCCATGGTGGTGTTATCGCAGCTCAAGAGCGTTGATGAATACACAGCATTGCACAGTTTGCGTGTCTGCATTTTGGCATTGACCTTCGGTCGTCATCTCGATCTGAATCGTGCAGAGCTTAACCTGCTTGGTGTCGGTGCATTGCTTCACGATGTTGGCAAGATGAAAGTGTCGCTTGAGATTCTAAACAAACCCGGTCGCCTTACAGACGCAGAATTCGATATTATGAAGAGCCACGTACCGGAGGGTGTCAAAGTACTCAGCAGCTCACCGGGCATAACAGCGGCCAGTATCGAAGTGGCCGCGCGCCATCACGAACGGTACGGTGGCAAAGGCTATATCAACGGCATGAGCGGTAACGACATCGGGACTTTCGGATTGATCTCGGGAATCGTAGATTGTTATGACGCTATCACTAGCGATCGCGTTTACCACAAGGGTATGTCACCGTATGAAGCCCTAACCAAAATGTATGGATGGCGCGGTAATGATTTTCATCCGGGTCTGATCGAACAATTTATTCAATGCATGGGTATTTACCCGATTGGCAGTGTAGTAGAACTCAGTAACGGCGCCGTAGGCGTGGTGGCCACGGTAAATCGGGAGCGACGTCTGAAACCGCGGATCACATTGGTGCTCAATCCAGACAAGCTGCCGTACAAGAAAAACAAGATTGTTGATCTGGCGGATCTGGAAAAACAGTATGGAAGTGGGGCGCCTGATATCGTCAAAGTGCTTCATTCGGGCGAGTACAACATCAACCCCATCGATTTCTTGCCAGTCGAAAAACCTTCAATTTAATATCACTACCCGTACAGAAATATTCTTCCGATATTGCTTGCGCAAATCAAGATTGTTTAGGGCTATAACAGGGAATTCTTACCATTACAGCCTATCCGCCCACATGTATTACAATGTTCTGGTTTCCTCGACCGCAAACTATTTCGCAGATGGACAAAACAGTTCAGACATATATCAAAGGATTACCCTCACCACAGAAAGAAATATGTAAGAGAGTTAGAAAGATTATCGTGGATACACTGCCCGGTATCACCGAAGAGTTTAAGATGGGGGTGCCATGGTATGAGGGCAAATTCTACATCGTGGGGCTCAAGGACCATGTTAATGTCGGATTTTGTATCGACGGCCTGTCAAAAGACGAGCTATCTCTATTTGAAGGAAAGGGAAAATTGATGCGCCACATTAAGATAAAAACCAAGGATGACCTGGACGAGAAGCAACTGATCAAGTTGCTGAAACTTGTAAACAAAAAAGCAGGTAAATAGTTTTACAGAAAATTCATGGAGTCTATAAAGATGAAATTTAGGAAAGGGATTTTGTTTCTGACCTTGCTTGTGTTGTCGAGCAGCGTATCCGCAGGCGCTTTAGAGTTATTGAAAACGATGAAGACTGCGAAAGACGGTTACGGTGCCTATCAGTCAACTAAAACAATCGAAGGCCTGGAAAACGCAAAACCGATTTTCACCAAAGTAAAACGCATCTACATTATCGCCGATACGGTCCCACCAAAAGGGAAATCCGGTGCAATGAATTCACTGGTTCAGAAAGTCTTATGCGACAACATCGAACGAATTGTCGATAACCTTGAAAAATACGATATGGAAGGGGCAACACCGAAGTGTAAAATCGGCATGCCCTCCAAAAAAAGCAAGAAAAAAGAGATCATCATGCGAATCTCGCAGGTACCTAACAAGAGTGACATCGAGCTCTCGGTGGACTACGTAGATCGCGTTAGCAACGAACCGGTAAAAAGTCTGAAAATGGCCCCCACATCAAACTATTATGTAGCTTTGGTAGCTGCAATTGATGATCTGCATGGGGATTTCGTTGTTTCCAGCCGAACCAACAATCCGATATCTCTAAAAAAATGGCCAAAGCGATTC
>CAJICK010000020.1_pt1 | contig 18174 bp, 18 predicted proteins | sample 9199621 | NCBI WGS metagenome assembly CAJICK01 (sample SAMEA7708342, study PRJEB35096) | sediment metagenome | biome: marine neritic benthic zone biome [ENVO:01000025]; feature: sediment [ENVO:00002007]; material: shallow marine sediment [ENVO:03000034] sea grass bed [ENVO_01000059] ... | reverse complement strand
GGTCATCATCCGCACATCCTCCAGGGTGTCGAACGATATAAGCAAGGTGTGATCTTATACAGTCTTGGAAACTACACCTTTGGTTCTTTTAGCCAGAAAGCTAGAGTTAGCGCGATTGCACACCTGCACTTCAGAGGATCAGAGTTAAGCAAGGTCAGATTGCATCCCATTAATGTGTTAAACGTTGACGTCGTATTCCAGCCGCGTCCTTTGTCCGGAGCGGACGCAAACAGGGTGGTCAAAGCGTTACAAGTGTTGTCTGCTGAACAGGGGACAAACCTTCGCAATACAAATGGTATTGCCGAGCTGGACATGAAGTCCACGATAGCAGCTTCAGACATTTCCAGTTCGCTAGCGAAAAGCGAATGATTCGCCCACTCGAACTTTTTATCGGCCTGCGATATACACGGGCCAAGCGCCGCAATCACTTTATCTCTTTCATTTCACTAATGGCGACCCTGGGCATCGTTCTTGGGGTGACTGCCTTGATAACCGTCTTGTCGGTCATGAATGGATTCGGCAACGAGCTCCGTAACCGAATTCTGGGCGCTGTATCGCATGTAACGATTACTGCCGATCGTGGTTCCTTGCGTCAATGGCAAACTATCATTGACACCACCAAAGAGTTTGAAGGAATTGAAGGTCGAGCACCGTATGTCGCCGGGCAGGGCATGCTCGTTTCCGAGCAAGCTTCTCGTGGTGCTTTGGTTAGAGGTATCGATCCGAAGGCAGAAAAAGAAGTTGCCGAATTTCACCGTAAAATGACAAATGGCGCCGTGGAAAATTTAAAATCGGGTAAGTACGGCGTCGTCATTGGGTCCGAAATAGCCTGGCGTCTTGGGATAGATATTGGTTCCTATGTATCTGTGTTGTCATCTCGAGCTCAGATAACACCTGCTGGAATATTGCCTCGTTATAAACGATTTAAGGTCGTTGGCATTTTTGAAATGGGAGTTACGGATTACGATGGTAGTCTCGCCCTGATCCATATTGATGATGCCCGTCGCTTGTATCAAACCGGGAACGGCATTACCGGAGTTCGTTTGCGGCTCGATGATTTATTTCGGGCACCCGGATTGGCGAAAGAGTTACAGACGCGCATGGGAGATCAGTTCAGGGTAAACGACTGGACACAGGAGAATGCCAGTTTCTTCCGTGCATTACGCATCGAAAAAACAGCAATGTTCATTATTATGCTGCTCGCTATCGCAGTAGCGGCATTTAATATTGTTTCGATGCTAGTGATGCTGGTGACAGACAAAGAAAGTGATATTGCGATTCTTCGCACTTTAGGCATGAGTCCCGGTAGTGTGATGGGAGTCTTTATGATTCACGGCGCCATTCTTGGTGTCGTGGGCACGCTGGCTGGCGCAACCGCCGGGGTACTGCTAACGATCAATATCGACAGCGTGGTCAAGTTTTTTGAAATGCTGTTTCAAGCGCAGCTGTTTACCGCAGAAATCTATTACTACACAGGATTGAATCCTGATCTCCGAATGTTTGATGTGATGACGATTACTTTAGCCTCATTGATCCTGACCATTGGCGCAACATTTTATCCTGCACGGCGGGCGGCCAGGGTGGAGCCGGCACAGGCATTGCACTATGAGTAGCGTGTTGGTGACAGGGCGATCATGATTAGACCGTTAGAGTTATATGTGGGTTTGCGTTACACACGAGCCCGACGTCGCAACCACTTCATTTCGTTTATCTCGCTGATGGCGACGATGGGAATCGTACTTGGTGTTGCGGCATTGATCACAGTCTTGTCGGTAATGAACGGCTTTGGCACGGAATTACGCGGGCGAATTCTTGACGTGGTTTCTCATGTAACCATCACGGAGGGCTTGAGCGGTCTCAATCGTTGGCAGCTTGTCAGAGAGAAAGTATCCCAACACAAACATGTGGTAGCGACCGCGCCATATATTGAAGGGCAGGGCATGTTGTTACGCGGACGGAACGCAAGTGGAGTGGTGGTTCGTGGCGTTAATCCCGAATTGGAACAGAACGTATCTGAAATCTCTGGAAAAATAATTGAAGGGGACTTTTTGGGTCTGGCTTCGATGCGAAACAGCATTTTGTTAGGCGGCGCTCTGGCCAGCAAGCTTGGTGTTAAGACCGGAGATCGTCTTGCTTTGATCGCGCAAAAGGGAGGCCAGGACCAGCTATCACCCAATCTACTAAGACTAACGGTAGCGGGTGTGTTTGATCTAGGCATGCATCAGTACGATAGCACCATGGTGCTTATTCGACTGGAAGATGCCGCCAAATTGTTTCGCACCGGCAAGGAAGTTACAGGCTTAAGAATCAAGTTGGACAATGGCGAGCTGGCGCCGCTGGTTGGACAGCAAATTGGCGAGAGTCTTGGTACGCACTTTCGTGCGCGTGACTGGACGCAACAACACCGAAATTTCTTTATCGCTCTACAGGATCAGAAGCGGATTCTTTTTATCGTCTTAATGCTGATCGTGGCAGTGGCGGCGTTCAATATTGTTGCGACACTAATAATGATGGTGACAGATAAGCAGTCGGATATCGCAATTTTACAGACACTCGGATTCAGTACCCGAAGTATTATGGCCATATTTGTGATTCAGGGAACATTGTTGGCAGTAGCTGGAACCGTTCTTGGGGCAGTCCTTGGTATCCTGCTTGCCTGGAATGTCGAGACAATTGTACATGGAATAGAACAGCTGTTTGGCTTCAGCTTTCTTGCTGCCGATATTTACCCGATGACAGATTTACCTGCCGAGGTCGAGTGGAAAGATATCGGTGTGATAGTAATAACAACCTTCTTGTTGGGTGTTGCGGCAACGATCTACCCTGCCTGGCGCGCCTCGCGAGTACAACCTGCAGAAGCACTGAGATACGAATGAGTAATAATATTTTGCGCGCAACCGGCATAAGCAAAACATACGATGACGGCACGCTTAGTGTTGAAGTGCTAAAAGACGTTTACCTGAGAGTAGATAAAGGAGAGAGGATTGCCATCGCCGGTGCCTCTGGAAGCGGTAAGAGCACTTTGCTCCATTTGCTAGGTGGACTCGATACACCCAGTAGCGGGCTAATTGAGCTCGATGGAAAAGACCTGTCCAAGCTCAGCAACAAGGCGTGCGGACAGTTGCGTAATAAGGCGCTAGGTTTTGTGTACCAGTTCCATCATTTGTTACCGGAATTCACTGCACTGGAAAACGTCGCCATGCCCTTGATGGTAAGAAGATTAAAAGATGAAGAGGTATGGCAGCCAGCAGGTGAAATGCTGGCCCGCGTCGGTCTGGAAGACAGGCTTAATCACAAGCCGGCGGAACTTTCGGGAGGCGAACGCCAGCGTGTTGCCATCGCGCGCGCCATGGTTACTCATCCACTGTGCGTATTGGCAGATGAACCAACCGGCAACCTGGATCGTCGTACTGCGGAATCAGTATATGAACTGATGCTTGAACTAAATCGTGAATTACAGACCAGTTTCGTTATCGTGACGCACGATATGAATCTTGCTGCTGAAATGGATCGTGTGCTGAAACTGGAAGACGGTGCCCTCAAAGAGTCTTCTGTTTAGCTGCAAGGCGTTGATCTTTTCTTGCCTGCCACGCCCGCACCACGTGCCAGCGCCAGAACAACCGCATAGCGCCATAGCCTAGCGCGCCAAACCCTGTACCAACAACCAGGCAACCCAAGAGAAACGGCTGCCAGTCATGTGCAATCTGACTTGTAAACCATTCCCATGTGAGGGCGAATGCAAAAGGCTGTGGCGGAGTTTGTAAAATCCAAATGCCAACCTTATAGCAAAAGTAAAATATTGGTGGCATGGTGAGCGGGTTGCTTACCCAGACCAGCGCGACCGATATGGGAAGATTGGCCCGAAACCAAATTGCCAGTAAGGCGGCTGGCAGCATCTGAAACGGCGTCGGCATGCATGCCATGAAAAAACCAATCGCAAAAGCGGTCGAAACAGAGTGACGATTGAGATGCCACAGATTGGGATCGTGTAGCAGGGTGCCGAAAACCTGCAGGTGCTCATGATCGCGAACCTTGTGCGCATCCGGCATGTACCGCTTGATCAACTTGCGCGCCATATAAAACGATTCCTGTTTCCCCAAGGACTCTGGCGAATTGCCAGGTTGTGCACCTGATTAGTAGTGTATAACCTAGATCATCTCTGTACTAGCGTCGGCAAGGAGGCTGACCTTGTTACCCAGTGCGTTGTCATTTCTCGCCGGCATTTTGCTGGTGCTACAACTACCGGATATTCCTTCGCTTGCTTGGGGGTTGTTTGTACTCCCTGCGATGCCGCTTTCATATCGATATCCGAGATTGTTGCCAAGTGTATTTTTTATTGCAGGTGTGTTCTGGATCAGTTTGCGTGCAGATAGCGTGATAGAGGACAAGTTATCTCCATTCCTGGAGGGGCAGGATATCTGGATAGAAGGCAAGGTAAGCACGATACCTCGTCAAACCTCTTTTGGGCGTCGGTTTGTTTTTGAAGTTACTTCTTTTCAGTCAAACATAAAGCATGCAGCAATCCCCAGACGAATTCAGCTCAGTCAGTATCGCCCACAAATCTATCCAGATATAGGCGAACATTGGCGTTTAAGAGTTCGTTTAAAGCAGCCACACGGATTTCAAAATCCAGGTGGATTCGATTACGAGGCCTATTTGTTCCAGAAGCGAATCCGGGCTCGTGGGTACATTAGAAGTGGCAGTCGAATTCAGGGCATTGCTAACTCATCCATGGTCACGCATGCCCGTAAAGTCATCAACTCCAGTTTTAATAATATTCTTGTTGGCAATCCCCATGCCGGAATATTTGCTGCGTTAGCAATTGGTTCGCGCAATGGCATCAGTCAGGACCAATGGCAAGTTTTTCGTGCGACTGGAACCAGTCATTTGATGGCCATCTCCGGGCTACATATTGGTCTAATAGCAGGACTGGGTTTCTTTGTATCGCGTTGGCTGTGGGCAGGGCCAGGCAATACCGTTCTTAAGCTACCTGCGCCAAAGGCTGGCGCCATTGGCGGTCTCCTTTTGGGAATCACGTACGCGGCGCTCGCTGGATTCACCATACCCACGCAACGTGCGTTGGTGATGCTGACTATTGCAATGGGTGCGTTGTTTCTTTCGAAAAGAATCAGACCGCCATCGATAATCTCTCTAACTCTTTTCGTGGTTTTGCTATTGGATCCTCTCGCACCCTTGTCAGCTGGATTCTGGCTTTCATTTCTTGCTGTCATTGTGATCATCATTTCAAGTCAGCAGAAGAATAGAACAGCAAAACCATTAGTCACACTTCTCAATATCCAGTGGGCATTGGCAATAGCTTTATTACCAGTAACCATGTTTTTGTTTCAGAGTGCTTCACTGGTTGCGCCGGTGGCGAATCTTGTAGCTGTACCGTTGTTCGCTTTTATTGTGGTGCCGTTTACCATACTCGCGGCGCTCACCAGCCTGTGGCTACCCACTGCTGTAACAGAAATGCTGCTAGTAATTCCGACGTTTGTGTTTGATTGTCTGTGGCAACTGCTGCAATGGATTGCAGATAGCGTACCGTTGGGTAACGTTGCAGTGTCGGGACCGGTGATGTTGGTGTCGGCTATTGGTGCCGCAATTCTACTCTTGCCGGGAGCGGTACCGGCCCGTTGGTTAGGTCTTTTGGCGTTTTTACCAATCGTATTTCCACCAACACAGAACGAAAAAAGGATGGGAGAATTCAGTTTAACGTTACTCGACGTTGGTCAGGGCCTTTCAGCAGTAGTGCAAACCCGAAACCACACTTTGGTGTACGACACGGGCCCAAGGTTCAGCCCTCAGTTTGACACTGGTAAAGCCGTGGTTGCACCGTACTTAAGATATTCCGGTGTCACGATTATCGATACATTAATGATTAGTCACGGTGATAATGATCATGTCGGTGGAGCGCAGTCGTTGATGAAGGAGGTACCAGCCAAAAAGGTGTTCGGCAGTCTGTCCACCGGGCTAACCAATGTTGAATCGTGTTTCCAGGGACTAAGCTGGACTTGGGATAAAGTGGGGTTTGAGGTTATTAGTCCACCGCAACACCACACTCCACATGGAAACAACGGATCCTGTGTTTTAAGAATAAGTAGTAATCATGGATCGCTACTCTTGACCGGTGATATTGAGCGAGAGCAAGAAGAATGGCTAGTCGATAACTACGACAAGAAGCTGGATTCGGACGTTCTTGTGGTGCCCCATCATGGGAGCCGAACTTCGTCTTCAGCCAAGTTTATCGAACAGGTGTCGCCGGTTGTTGCCCTGTTTCCAGTCGGCTATCGAAATCGGTATCGCCATCCGAATGGTAGAGTCGTCAATCGATATCGTGTCCATGGCAGCAATATCCTGACGACCGCTTCCGCCGGAGCGATCACGATGACTTTTGGTGAAAAAGGTCTCAGTAGCAGCGGATATCGGCAACAAAACCGGAGATTCTGGATGAATCAGCCCGACTAAGGCCACCCAGCATATATGACGGTTGTTTTTAGGGGGAGTATTGAAAAGCCGGGTTTTGCGCTGCCAGACAGGTCTGTTAAATTAGCCACCCAGTCGTGTTACCGGAAATAAATAAAAATGTTTGAGTTAGTGAAAACCGGCGGCTGGGTCATGTGGCCCATCATTCTGTGCTCGATTGCCGCCATGGCGATCATTGGTGAACGCCTTTGGTCGCTACAGAGAAAATACATAACCCCTTCCAGCCTGATGCCGCAGGTCCGCCAGTGGCTTTCCAGCAACGAACTCGATAGCGCCAGAATCGATTTGCTACGTAATAGTTCTCCGCTAGGAAAAATACTAGCCGCCGGGCTGGTGAATCGTGATCACAGCCACGAGGTAATCAAGGAAGCGGTTGAAGATGCCGGTCGTCACACCGTACCCGAGCTGGAGAGATTCCTGAATACATTGGGTACGATTGCGGCGATTACGCCGTTTTTAGGGCTGTTCGGAACCGTGATCGGCATGATCGATATGTTTGCCGGGATCAGTACCCAGGGAATCGGTGATCCAGCCGTAGTTGCCGGCGGTATTGCCCAGGCGCTGGTTACCACGGCCACCGGAATCGCGGTGGCCATTCCCAGCGTGATGTTCTATCGATTCTTTCGTGGACGTGTAAATGAGCTGCTAGTCGACATGGAGCAGGAAGCCATTATGTTGACTGAAATTCTTCATGGGGAGCGCGAGCAGGATTAATTCCTGAGCTAAATCATTATGCAATTTCGTCCAAGCCGAAGCGATGAGCCTGAACTAAACCTGGTGCCGCTTATCGACGTGTTGTTGATGACACTGATTTTTCTGGTTGTTACTACCAGCTTTTCCAAAGAAACCCAGCTTCGAATCAAGCTGCCGGAAGCTTCCTCGGAAACCAAGGTTCAGGAAAGTACTATTAGAGTGCTAATCGATGCACAGGGGAATTATTACTTGGGCAAACGGAAATTGGCCAATCAGTCCGCGGACACTTTACGTGGCGCAATGTTGCGTGTCGCTGGAAAAATGAAAGATCCCGTCATCATCATCCATGCCGATAGCAAGGCGCCCCACGGCGCAGTGGTCCAGGTAATGGATTCTGCGCGCAGACTTGGCTATTCACGACTTACCTTCGCCACGCAGAAGCCCGCGAACGGCGGCAGTGCCCCGTGACCGACTCCACCCGGCATCGTAGCGGCTGGCAGCTCTATAAACAGTTACTGGGGTATAGCTACAACTACAAGTTGGCGCTTTTTGTTTCCTTTATTGGGATGGTTCTGGCTGCCGCCAGTGATACCGGTTTTGCCATGTTGATTAAACCGCTGATGGATGAGGGATTCATTGGCAAGAATCAGGAAACCATTAGATGGATTCCTGCTTTCATGGTTGCAGTGGTTATGCTGCGAAGTTTTACAGTATTTGTTGCGGAATACTGTATCAAGTGGGTAGGGCGACGCATCACCTTCGATATACGAAACGAGCTTTTTGAACGCATCGTTAATTTACCAGCAAGCTACTATGACTCCCATTCATCAAGTTTTCTGATTTCCAAACTAATTTTTGATGTTGAACAACTTGCGAATGCTGCCACCAACGCAGTTTTTATTCTGGTCCGTAACGGTCTGACAGTTATCGGTATATTTGCCTGGTTGGCATACCTGAACTGGAAACTAACACTGATCTTTATTTTCATTACACCAGTTCTGGTTTGGTTGGTGCGCCTGATGACGGATCGTCTGAGAAAGGCAAGCGAGCGCATTCAGCAATCCATGGGCGATATTACCAAGGTGACCCAGGAAGCAGCCGATGGTCAGCGTGTGGTAAAGGCATTCAATGCACAGGAGCAGGAATGCGATTCGTTTTCTAAGGTGAACAATAATAATCGGCAGCAAGCTATGAAGCTGGCGACGGTCGCTTCTGCGGGCACGCCGTTGCTTGAAGCAGTGGCGTCGGTCTTCGTTGGCATCATTGTTTTCTTTGCCTTACAACAGGCTGCGATCGGCGAGTTTTCGGCAGGAGGGTTTATCTCGTATCTAACCGCGCTCATGATATTGATGCCTTCTGCGAGAAATCTCAGTAGCGTTAATCAAATCTTGCAGCAGGGTATAGCGGCATCACATAGCGCGTTCGGTCTGCTCGAGGAACTGCCAGAACAAGATGATGGCGAGATGGAGAGGGAACGGGTTAAGGGTGAGGTGGAGTATCGAGATGTCGGATTCTCCTATCCAGAAGCCGATGATGCGGCTTTACAGGGCGTTTCATTCAAGGTCGCACCGGGTCAAATGGTTGCTCTTGTTGGTGCGTCTGGCAGCGGTAAAACAACGGCGGCAAGTCTGCTCGCAAGGTTCTATTCGCCTCAGAAAGGCGAGATTTTGGTCGATGGTACTAATATCTGTGACTATCGGCTGAAGAACTATCGATCCCATCTTTCCTATGTAAGTCAGGAAACCATATTGTTTGACGACACCATTCATAACAACATCGTCTTTGGTCATATGGGCGATATCGATGAGTCGCGACTGCTAAGTGCAGCCAAAGCGGCACACGTTCTGGAGTTTACGGATCGATTGCCCGACGGATTTGAAACCATGGTCGGTGAGAAAGGTTTGCGTTTGTCAGGAGGTCAACGTCAACGCATTGCCATTGCTCGGGCAATCTATGCAGATGCACCCATCCTGATTATGGATGAGGCCACATCGGCACTGGATAGTGAGTCTGAAAGGCACGTACAAGCTGCGATGGAGGCGCTGACAGAACACCGTACGACGCTAGTCATCGCCCACCGTCTTTCCACAATAGAGCGTGCGGACCTGATTGTTGCAATGGATCGGGGTAGGGTGGTTGAATACGGCACACATGACGAACTCCTTGCGGCAGGCGGAACTTACGCCGGTCTCTATAAAATGCAGTTTCAAACCACCGCCTGATACTCATGTTGTGGTTGGTTGAAAGATGGCAGACACTGAACCTGGTCAGCATTCTGTTGTGGCCTTTATCCCTGATTTATTGTTTTCTCGCAGTGACGAAGCGCTGGTTATACCTGTCAGGTGTGTTCCGTAGTCATTTCTTTAATGCACCGATCATCGTTGTAGGCAACATCACCGTTGGCGGATCCGGCAAAACGCCGTTCGTCATCTGGCTCGGCGGTTGGCTAAAAGAAAAGGGATTAAAGCCGGGTATCGTGTTGCGTGGTTATGGTGGCCAGTCAACTCATTGGCCCAGAGATGTTGATGCCGCTACCGAAGCAAATGAGGTCGGCGACGAGGCGGTCCTGCTTGCCAAGAAAACGAATTGCCCAGTGGTTGCCGCACCCGACCGTGTAGCTGCCGTGAATCACTTGTTGTCGAACCATGATTGCAACGTAGTAATTAGTGATGACGGTATGCAGCACTACCGCATGGGTCGTGATTTTGAAATATCAGTAATCGACGGGAAGCGGCGCTATGGTAACGGTTTGTGTTTGCCGGCCGGACCGCTTCGTGAGCCACGTTGGCGTGGCAAACTGGTCGATATGACTCTGGTCAATGGTCCAGGCCAGGAAAATGAGCTGTCGATGCAGTTGTTGCCAAAGATGTTTCGCAATCTGAGCACTGATGAAACGGTCAGGGTAGAAAATTTCTCGGGAAAGAAAGTTCATGCGGTGGCCGGTATTGGCAATCCAGAACGCTTCTTTAACACACTGGAAGAAATCGGGTTGGAGATAATAAGACATCCGTTCCCGGATCATTACCATTATCAGGAAAGAGACATCTGTTTTAAAGACGGATTAGCCGTGATCATGACTGATAAAGATGCGGTAAAATGCAAAAAGTTTGCTGATGACAGCCATTGGATTTTGTCGGTTGAGGCAAAGCCAGATCCGAAGGTAGTCGCGCAACTAAATCATTGGATTGGAGATAAGACTGGTGGATAAGAAATTACTGGAAATTCTGGTATGCCCGATTTGCAAGGGGCCGTTGGAGTACGACAAGAAAAACGCAGAATTAATTTGCATGGCTGACCGATTGGCTTATCCGATACGTGACGGTATTCCGGTAATGCTGGAAGACGAAGCCAGATCTATTCCTGAAGAAACCTGAACCGGTTTTTCGTATGTACGTTGTAATTCCTGCACGCTACGCGTCAACTCGACTACCCGGCAAAGCGTTGGTTGACCTCTGCGGTAAACCATTGATTCAGTGGGTCTATGAAAGCGCCTGTAAGAGCGGTGCTCAACATGTGGTGATCGCAACAGACAATGACCGCATACAGGATGCTGCAAAAGAATTTGGCGCAGAAGTGTGCATGACCTCTGCGGATCACCACTCTGGAACAGACCGTATTGCTGAAGTGGTTGAGAAACTTGGGCTTCCCGAAGACGAGATCGTCGTCAATTTGCAGGGCGACGAGCCGCTTATGCCGCCCGTCCTGTTAGATCAGGTAGCGGACACGCTTTCTACGCATTCCGAAGCAGTGATGGCGACAGTTGGCAACGTCATTGAAGATGAGCAGGATTATCATGATCCTCACGTGGTGAAGCTTGTGACGGACTCGGAGGGTTATGCGCTTTACTTTAGCCGGGCATCTATACCCTGGCATCGAGATGCGTTAGACGAAGGCAATACACCGCTGACTCCAGGGCATCGTCATATTGGCCTTTATGCTTATCGTGCCGGTTTTATAAAGGAATACTCCAAGTGGCCGCCAGCGCCTATAGAACAGGCCGAATCACTGGAGCAACTGCGAGTGTTGTGGCATGGGCGGCGCATTGCTGTATGTGAAGCCGCTGAACTGCCAGGTCCGGGTGTCGACACGAAGGATGATCTTGAGCGTGTTCGAAAGATTCTATGCTCAAATTAGTATTGTGACTGAATTTATGAGGTAATCCATGGTTAAGGTGTTGTTTGTTTGCTTAGGCAACATTTGCCGCTCCCCGACAGCAGAAGGCATCTTCAGACATCTTGTCGAATCCGAAGGTTTGACTGACCGAATCGCTATCGACTCAGCCGGTACACATGCGTATCACGTCAATGAGGCACCGGATCCCAGGGCTCAAGAGGCTGCAGCCCGGCGTGGAGTAGATCTCAGCCAGTTGCGTGGTCGAAAGGCTACTGCTGCAGACATAGAGTTGTTTGATTATGTTCTGGCCATGGACAGGGAGAACTACGAAAATCTTCTTGCTATAAGTGTCGACGATCTTGGATCGAAAGTGCGCTTGTTCCTGGACTACGCACCAAATAGAGCTGAGGATGAGGTGCCAGACCCTTACTTCGGCGGAAATAGCGGGTTTGATCGCGTGCTGGATATGATCGAGGACGCAGCTAAAGGATTGCTGGCGGACATTCGCCGCCAGCATAATCTTTAGTCCGACTGTTGGTTCTCAGGCCCGTCCGGCTTGGTCTCAATCTGAACCAGACCAGTGCTCTTGCTGGATTTGTCTGATTCCGATTCCCGGCTTTGTGTCGGCGTCTTTTGCGCTGATACCTGGTCCGGTGAAGACGGGGCTGCGCCAGGAGTACTGCTTGCCACGGGTTTCGATGTTTGTTCGCTACCTTGATCGCGGCTTTCTCCACCTTTAGACGCCTGATCGGTATGTTGTTTCACCTCCGAAGCGGTCTTTGCCTTGTCGTCTGACCGTGCCTTCTGCTTTTTCTCGCTGCGAGGCTTTGGCGCTTCCTTCTTCTGGGTAGAACCCTGTTTGGATTCTTGCTTCTGGGATGTTTGCGCAGACTGGGGCTTCTGGGACTGGCGCCGGCCACCGCGTCCACGACGTCCACGGCCACCGCGAGGTTGTCCTTCCTTGCGTTCTTGCTTCTCCGGTTTCTTTTCTTGTTGTTTAGCTGCCGGCTTTTGTTTGCCTTGCTGCTGACGTTGACGTTGCTGCTGACGACCACGGGCCTGGCTACTGCGACGCTGCCCACCACGTCGGCCCCGTTGCTGCTGACGACCACGGGCCGCACGTTTTGGTTTCTTCTTTTTGCCGGTACCGAACAACGCCTTGAACAACCTGACTAATAAACCTTCTTTCTGTCTGGCTCTTCGTGGAGGAGCCTTGCCCATAGGTACTAATTGGCCAACCGCGGGTTTCTCGCCGGTTGGCGCTTGAGTGACGCCAGGTACCGGTCCCACCGGTTGCTCTTCTTCTTCCTCACGCTCAATCTTGTAACTAGGTAATTCTTCACCCGCCTCAAGATCTTCACTTCGCAGACGACGAATACGGTAGTGAGGCGTCTCCATATCAGCAGCCGGGATAATGTATATCGGCGTCGCCAGACGGGATTCCATGGTATTCAACTCGTGGCGTTTTTCGTTGAGCAAGTAGGTGGCTGTTGATACAGGCAGGTGAACATGCAGAACAGCGGTGTTTTCTTTCATCGCTTCTTCCTGAATCACCCGCAAGATTTGTAGTGCGGAAGACTGAACACCGCGGATATGGCCAGTGCCACTGCATCGTGGGCAGACCAGGCTTGAAGCCTCACCCAAGGATGGACGTAGTCGTTGTCGCGACATTTCCAGCAGACCAAATCGGGAGATGCGGCCGACCTGTACGCGTGCACGATCAAACTTCAACGCTTCGTTCAGGCGTTGTTCCACGGCACGCTGATTGCGAGTCGGTGTCATATCAATGAAGTCGATAACGATCAGCCCACCCAGGTCTCTAAGCCTCAGCTGAAGCGCAACCTCTTCGGCCGCTTCCAGGTTTGTATTCAGAGCGGTCTCTTCAATATCCGCACCTTTGGTAGCGCGCGCTGAGTTCACGTCAATACTGATCAATGCCTCAGTACGATCAAACACAATTGATCCACCTGAAGATAGTTGAACTTCGCGAGAGAATGCCGACTCGATCTGATGCTCAATTTGAAAACGGGAGAACAGTGGTGTCTCCTCGTCGTAGAGTTTTAGTTTATGAAGGTTATGCGGTGTTACCTGCTCCATAAACTTTTGCATACGTTCATGCACTTCGGGATTGTCAATTACGATCTCGCCGATATCAGTACGCAAATAGTCGCGAATAGTGCGAACAACGAGATTGCTCTCCTGGTAGATCAGGAAAGGAGCTGCTTGATCGGATGCGCCAGAGATTGCGCTCCAGAGATGAACCAGATAATCCAGATCCCACTGCAACTCTTCCGCACTTCGACCAAGCCCGGCGGTGCGAGCGATAATGGCGCAGTCTTCTGGCATCTCCAGCTCAGCCATGGCTTCGCGTAATTCGGCTCGCTCTTCACCTTCGATGCGTCTGGAGATCCCGCCGCCTTTAGGATTGTTAGGCATCAATACCAGGTAGCGACCGGCCAGGCTGATAAAAGTGGTGAGAGCGGCGCCCTTGGTGCCGCGTTCTTCCTTCTCGACCTGAACGATGAGTTCCTGACCTTCCTTGATGACATCCTTGATGCGCACTTGCGACATGGGGGTGCCTTCTTCCATGTCGGTAAAATAGATGCGGGAGATTTCCTTGAGCGGCAGAAAACCCTGGCGCTCCATACCATAGTCAACAAAGGCTGCCTCCAGGCTGGGTTCCACACGGGTAACCTTGCCTTTGTAGACGTTGCCTTTTTTCTGCTGGTAAGCGGTGGATTCGATATCGAGGTCGAGAAGACGTTGACCATCGACAATGGCGAGACGCAACTCCTCTGCATGAGTTGCGTTAAACAAAATTCTTTTCATTCTAAATTCCCTGGCGCCCCGGGTGCTCTTACTGTCTTACCGGGAGCGGTGCGTTTAACACCACGCTGGCAGCAGCTTGTATTGCGTACAAACCGCGCTTCGCTCCCAGGCAGAACATTGCTACTGCCTGGGGTCGCCTAATTCATCGCGCCTCTCAGATAGGGGAGTGACGCAAAACCCCTTTGATTCCCGGGGCCCTCTATTTCGAATTGGGTTCTAATAAGAACCTGTTTTCGGGCCTGTAACCGCGGATCGCAATTTGCTTGAATTCGTCCGTCGGTTTCCGGGTTAGCTGGGCTCAAGAGCCAAGCAAAAAAACCTTTTTTACCGTATAGTTAGCGCCAATATTTAAACCGCTCTCTACGGTCGGCGCTGCGTCAAACTATAACAGTGTCGGCGCCTGACGACAATCTGAAAAATTGATTTTTATGGCAAATAAGCAGCAATCTCAAGGAGATACGGCCCCCAAGGTCCGATTTATCGAGATCGATGAGGCCGATGCAGGCCAGCGTCTGGACAATTTTCTCCTGCGCCAACTGAAGGGAGTGCCGAAGAGCAGGATTTACAGAATTGTGCGTATGGGTGAAGTACGCATCAATAAAGGGCGATCGAAGCCCGATTACCGCCTTAAGAAGGGCGACACGGTGCGTATCCCGCCGGTGCGTACCGCCTCCCGACCGGCACCTCCTTCAGCAGATAAGTTGAAATGGCTCAACGACCGCGTCCTGTACGAAGATGACGACCTTATTGCTATCGACAAACCGTCCGGGCTGGCGGTCCATGGCGGCAGCGGTATCAATCTCGGTCTGATTGAGGCCTTGAGACAATTACGTCCAGAGTGTCGTTTTCTAGAGTTAGTGCATCGGCTCGACCGTGATACTTCAGGTGTATTGCTTATCGCAAAACGCAGACCGGTATTACGCGATTTGCATACGCAGTTAAGGCAGGGCAGTACACAAAAACGATATACCGCTTTGCTGCGTGGCAACTGGGTTGGCAAGGCACGGAGAATCGACGCACCCCTGGAAAAGAATCAACTGCGTTCCGGCGAGCGTGTGGTCAATGTGTCGGATGAGGGCAAGGCTGCCGCCAGTAGGTTTATTCCAAAACAGAATTTCGGACCAACCGAAGCCTTACCAGAAGGAGCATCTCTGGTCGAGATAGCCCTGCTGACCGGTCGAACCCATCAAGCACGCGTGCATGCAGCGCATCTGGGTCAACCAATCGCGGGAGACACCAAGTATGGAGATACCAGATTTAATAATCAGCTGAAGGACTTCGGGCTTTCCCGCCTGTTTCTCCACGCATCGTCGATTACATTCATGCATCCTGGACAGGCTTGCAAAACTCGAATCGAGGCCCCATTGGCGAGTGACCTACAAGCGGTGCTGGAGAATTTGAAGAAGTGAAGCGAAAGTACGATCTAGTGATATTTGACTGGGATGGAACCTTGATGGATTCCGAAGCTAAAATTGTGCGCTGCTTCCATGCGGCATCAGATGAAGCCGGCGCCAAATACCCCGGTGACCAGGCGGTTCGCAATATCATTGGTCTGGGTCTGTCCGAGGCAATCGACGAAATATTTCCCGAAGATGACGCCAAAACACGTACTGCGGTACTTGAAGGCTACCGCGAGCATTTCCTGTTTCGTGATCAGACAGAGATGCCGTTGTTTCCCGGAGTGCCTGAGGGTTTGTCCGCTATGGTGGGCGATGGTTATCGACTGGCAGTGGCAACCGGCAAAGCCCGTCGCGGATTAGATCGTGTATTGGAAGATTCACCAGTTCAGGATTTGTTTGATGCCACACGTTGCGCTGATGAAACCCGCTCCAAACCACACCCTTTAATGCTTGAAGAAATAATTGACGAGGTTGGGGTAGATCGGCAACGGACCATCATGGTTGGTGATTCCGTGTTTGACCTGGAGATGGCACGTAACGCCAGCGTAGACGCGCTGGCAGTCAGTTATGGTGTTCAACCCTGTGACCGACTCACTAGTTATAAACCATTGGGCTGTATGGATTCATTCAGTGAAGTCTACGAGTGGTTTCGATGACTGAATCCCGTCAGCGCTTGTGCGCCTCGGATGACATCGATGAGAAAGGGCAGGGCTTCCGATTCGAGGTAAAGCTGGGTGAACGCACGTTGCCCGCTTTTGCTGTGAAATATGAAGACAAGGTCTATGCCTATCTGAATCAGTGCGCACATCAGGCCGTTGAACTTGATTGGCAACACGGTGAATTCTTTGACACCGAGAAACGTTTTCTGGTTTGCGCCACACACGGCGCCTTGTACCAACCTGACACCGGCGCATGTGCCCTCGGCCGTTGCGCGGGGAGAGGTTTAGTTCCTTTGAGAATAGAAGAACAGAAAAATGAAATCTTTCTGATCGCCGAAAATGGGATACACTTGATCACTGACTGACGGTTTTTATCAACCAGATATGAACGAAGAATCCACAAATAATAACGCCCAGAAAGAACAAAGCTCAGGATGGGAAAAAGAAACCGTTGAGCGTGTATTGCTGGCTTCAATCGATGAGCAGCGTAAGGCGCGTCGCTGGAGTATCTTCTTCAAGCTGTTCATTGCCGGTTACCTGCTACTACTTCTAATCCTTGCCCAGACTGCTGATATCAGTGAGAAACCGGTTACAGGTAAGTTCACCGCGTTGGTGGATCTCGAAGGCGTAATTGCCCCCGATAAAACTGCAAGTGCCGATAATTTTATTTCTGGTTTGCGCGCTGCATTCGAGAGCAAAGCCAAGGCAGTCATTATTCGGGCAAACAGCCCGGGTGGGGCCACAGTGCAATCTGCCTACATTAGTGATGAAGTGAGAAGGCTCAAGAAGAAGTATCCGGATAAGCCGGTGTATGGTGTCATCAGTGATGTTTGCGCATCGGGTTGCTACTACATAGTTTCGGGTACTGAAAAAATCTATGCCAATGAATCCAGTATCGTTGGTTCAATAGGCGTGTTGCTGGACGGTGGTTTTGGCTTTACCGAGGTAATGAAGAAAATCGGTATCGAGAGGCGTTTGTACAGCGCTGGGGTGTACAAAGGATCTTTTGATCCGTTTTCTCCTCTGCAGCCGGGCGATAAAAAGCATGTGGAAAGAATGTTGAAGCAGGTGCACAAGCAGTTTATTGGCGCGGTCCGTACCGGTCGCGGCAAGGCTCTCAAGGAAACCAGAGAAACGTTTTCCGGTCGATTCTGGAGCGGTCAGACAGCGAAGAAGATGGGGTTGGTAGACGAATTTGGTTCTTCATCTTTTGTTGCCAGAGAAGTGGTTGGCGCAGAGCGAATTGTTGATTTTACATTCCGCCCCAGTTTTTTCGATCGCTTCGCAGGACAGCTGGGTGCGTCGATCGGGGATGTACTTAGCAACTCTCTCACCAACACAAAGATTGGCGGCACCAAATAGCTAACTGTTAGCTAAAAGATTTACACCTTCCTTCTCAAGCATGCGCACCAAGCGTATCAAGGGCAATCCGATTAAAGTGTTAGGATCTTCGCCCTCGAAGCGTTCAAGTAACGTGATACCCAAGCCCTCTGACTTTACACTACCCGCGCAATCATAAGGTTGTTCCTTGCGTAAATAGTTTTCTATTTGCGTATCATCCAGCGTTCTGAACACTACGCCGAATGGCACCACCTCAGACTGAACGTTGCCTGTATCGCTATTGATCAAGGCCAGGCCCGTATAAAGCGTGACCGAATTACCAGATGCCTGTCTCAATTGTTCAACGGCATGATCGTGATCGCGGGGTTTCCCGACGATTTCATTACCGTGAACCGCCACCTGGTCGGATCCAATGACGAGCGAGTTCGGACTATTGTTGGCGACGGCCTGTGCCTTGGCGATCGCCAGACGCTCCACCAGCTGTTGTGGTGTTTCATCGTGCAAAGCAGTTTCATCAACTTTAGGGGAGACTGTTTCAAACGGCGTCTGCAATCTTTCCAAAAGCATTCGCCGATATGGAGAAGTCGAAGCCAGAATAAGTTTTCGTTCAGGCATCAGGTTTAGCTGAGAAAGGAAGGCGGTTAGCCGTTATC
>CAJICK010000085.1_pt1 | contig 18209 bp, 18 predicted proteins | sample 9199621 | NCBI WGS metagenome assembly CAJICK01 (sample SAMEA7708342, study PRJEB35096) | sediment metagenome | biome: marine neritic benthic zone biome [ENVO:01000025]; feature: sediment [ENVO:00002007]; material: shallow marine sediment [ENVO:03000034] sea grass bed [ENVO_01000059] ... | reverse complement strand
TGATAGATCACCTCGACGCGGACGTGGCCTTCCTGTTGCAAGGTGTAGGCAGCGCCTAACAAAAACACCAATCCAAACAGGTGCCATTCCAGCTCCTGCAGCATGACGGAGCCCATCTGAAACAGGAAGCGCATGCTGACATCGTAGATAACAATCAGGGTCATAACGACCACCGCCCAGGCAACGGCGTGACCGATCAGTTCGTTGAATTTGTCAATCGCTTTCGCCCAGGGCTGCAGCCGATCGAGGAGGGACATATTCTTACTATTCTATTTAAACACGAGTGACGGTGTTGCGACCTGCATCTCGAGATTTATCGACGCCTTGTTGCACCCGTGATATCAGGCTTTCCAGATCATCACCGGGCGCGTACTCGGTAACGCCAACGCTGGTGGTAATTTTATCGGTTGCGCCATTCACATCAAACTCTTGCTGTTCAACCAGTTTTCTCAGACGGTCTGCAATCATAAATGCATCATCGACACGCGTTTGCGGCATGATTAGCATGAATTCGTCGTCGCTAAAGCGTCCGATCTTGTCCGGCATGCGCAAGGCATCTGCCAACACTGCGGCGACACCAGCAAGCATTCGATCACCAGTTTCCTTGCCATATTTCTCGTTGATGGAAGAAAAAATATCCAGATCAAGCTTGGCAACCGAAAGCGGATTTCCGTAGCGTTCACCCAGGGCCATGGCATCCATGATTCCAATAGTGATGCCGCGACGATTCATGGTGCGAGTCAACGGATCGGTCACACTGAAATCAGCCTGGGCTGATGAAGTAGCGCCAGCCGATGGCATTGGCGCTTGTCCGCCGTGGCCGATCGCCATCACGATAATCATCAAAACTGCAACGATAACAGCAGTGAGTATCGATCCGATGATCACAATCGTTGGTGTAAAGGGAATCAGGGTGGCGTTACCCAATATGACCAGCGCCAAAGCACTAGCGACTAAAGCAGCCGCTGCAATTGTTGCGATGGATTTGATGTCTATATTGTTCATTATTATTGCTCCCGATTTACCACCTGGAATACTTGCCCTGGCACTTACGCCGAGTGGTCCGGGTGAATAACCAAATAATAGTCCACTCCTGCGTCGATGACAGCAGGATGATACCAAAAGAATAAAATACCGTTATTTGAACGGCTTACAGGGTTTGAAGCTTGGCGTAGGCCACCACTAGCCACTTACTGCCGCTGCTGGTGAAGTTGACTTGAACCCTGGCGTGCTGCCCCTGCCCTTCATATTGCAGCACAATGCCTTCACCAAATTTTGCATGACTGACCCGTTGGCCAAGACTGAATTCATCATCAGAATTGCTATCGGTACCGGCGGCATACTCCGATAAACCGACTGGACTGGCCACCTGAGCGGCGGTAGTGCGAACCGGATTCAGCATCTCCTGGGGGATCTCCCCGAGAAAGCGAGATGGTGTTGTGTAAAGTTCATTGCCATGCAGGCGTCGTACTTCTGCGTGGCATATTACCAGGCGCTCCATCGCACGCGTCATACCAACGTAGCAAAGCCTTCGCTCTTCTTCGAGTCGCCCCGGTTCTTCCAGAGACCGGTTGTGCGGAAACAGACCTTCCTCCATCCCGGTGAGAAATACCAACGGGAACTCCAGACCCTTGGCCGAGTGTAAACTCATTAGCTGCACACAATCTTCCCATTCTTCTGCCTGACCTTCGCCAGCCTCAAGGGCCGCGTGTGCCAGAAACTGGGCCAGAGGCTCCATATCCGACTCTTCTTCATCTTCTTCAAACACTCGTGCAGCGGTGATCAGCTCTTCCAGGTTTTCGATTCTGGATTCAGCCTTCTCGCCTTTTTCTTTCTGATAGTGCTCGATCAAACCGCTGTGGTGCAACATATGTTCCACCTTTTCCCCGAGCACTAGATCCTGTGTGTCGGCCTCGAGCACGTTTGTCAATTTCAGAAAACCCTGCAGCGCGTTGGTCGCACGCGCCGCGAGCTCATTATTTTCCAGTAATTCTTCGGCCGCACGCCACATGGTAATTTTGTTATCACGTGCGCGTTTACGAATCGCATCAACAGTCTTGTTGCCCAGACCGCGGGTGGGTACGTTGCATATACGCTCAAACGACGCGTCGTCATTACGGTTTGCCATCAAGCGCAAATAAGCGAGGGCGTCCTTGATTTCCTGGCGCTCGAAGAAACGTAAGCCGCCGTATACTCGATAGGGAATGTTTGCGCGTAATAGGATTTCCTCGAACACGCGTGATTGTGCGTTGGACCGATACAAAATGGCTACGTCATTGCGCACATTGCCCTGTTCTACCCATGCCTCAATCTGATCGATCACGAATCGCGCTTCGTCGATTTCGTTGTAAGCGGTATAGAGCGAAATGAGCTCACCTTCTGCGCCTTCGGTCCAAAGATCCTTACCCAGGCGACCCTCGTTGCAACTGATTACCGCGTTGGCGGCCTTAAGGATGCTGGCGGTGGAACGATAGTTTTGTTCCAGCCGAACCACTTTGGTGCCAGGATAGTCCTGCTCGAAACGCAAAATGTTCTCGACTTTCGCGCCGCGCCAGCCATAAATAGATTGATCATCATCACCCACGACAAACAGATTGCGATGACTGCCAGCCAGCAACTGCAACCAACGATACTGAATGGTGTTGGTGTCCTGAAATTCGTCTACCAGGATATGGGCAAAGCGTTGCTGATAGTGGTTACGCATTTGCTCGTTGTCCCGCAATAACTCATAAGCGCGTAACAACAGTTCGGCGAAGTCGACCAGGCCGGAACGCTGGCACAGTTCTTCATAGTATTGATAAACCTGAAGTAACTGCCTTTGCTGCGGATCATTCTGCTGACCCACGTCCTTGGGTCGACGTCCTTCTTCTTTGTGATGATTAATAAACCATTGCACACGACGGGGCGGCCAATAGGATTCTTCCAGCTCCATTGCCTTGAGCACGCGACGAATGACGCGGTATTGATCTTCGCTATCGAGTATCTGAAAAGTTTGCGGTAAGCCTGCTTCACGCCAATGGGCGCGCAACAAGCGATGGGATAAACCATGAAAGGTCCCGATCCACATGCCTCCGACCGGAAAACCGAGCATAGTTTCGATTCGACCGCGCATCTCCTGCGCCGCCTTATTGGTAAAGGTAACTGCCAGAATCGAGTGCGGCGAGACATTTTCTACACCCACCAGCCAGGCGACCCGATGGGTTAATACTCGTGTCTTGCCACTACCTGCGCCGGCAAGCACCAATACCGGGCCGGGTGGCGCGGCCACCGCGTCGCGCTGGGCTTCATTCAGGCTATCAAGTAATTCTGAAACATCCATGGGTGAATAATAACAACTTTGAACTGGGCTCGGTGTATCGGGGTCGCTAGTTTTATGGCGGCCGTACTAATAATGAGGACTATCAGCAACATTGCAATCTCATACGCGGTCTGACTGTGATTAAATGGGCATCAAACCAACAAGCGGATTGCCGAATGCTCGAAATATTATTACCTATGGCCGCCGTGATTGCCTGCGGTGTTGCGTGGCGCGCCCTGCGCCCTGCTGGTGTCGATGCCGAACAGGTACGCAAAGTTTTGACCCAGGTCGTCTGGAATCTGCTGCTGCCAGCGCTGGTGTTATCGGTGCTTTGGGAAGCATCTCTGGGTAAAACAACATTTGGCATCGCCTTTGTCGCGGCTTCAGTAATTGTGCTTGCGCTTGCCGTCAGCTGGATTGTTTGCCGTGCTTGTCGTCGCGACAAAGAGGTAACCGGTGCTTTAATGTTGGCGGCTGCCTTTCCCAATGCCACCTATCTTGGTTTGCCGGTACTGGAAAAAACGCTAGGGCCGTGGGCACGTGGCGTGGCGATTCAATACGACCTCTTTGCCTGTACACCAATGTTATTGATCGTTGGTGTAGCAATAGCAAAACGTTTTGGCACTAAACAAAGCAACACCACGGTATTTCAGGAACTGGTTCGGGTGCCCCCTCTGTGGGCGGCCTTACTGGCAGTGATACTTAATATAGTTGATGCGCCGGCACCAAAATTCATAGACGACACACTGAATTTGCTGGGCTCATCGGTGGTAACGCTAATGCTGTTCTCCATTGGTCTCGCGCTTCGCTGGGAGAAAACCATATTCCGGTCACTAACTGCGGTAATGCCGGTAGCATTTATACGCTTGATATTGATGCCACTGGCGGCAATTGTTTTGGCACAAGCCGTCGGGCTAAGCGGCGATCTTCAGATTGCCGTCGTGCTGGAGGCAGCTATGCCGACGATGTTGATCGGCATGGTGATTTGCGATCGATATGGTCTGAACGGAACGATTTTCGCTGCTGCTGTTACACTGACAACGTTGTTGAGCCTGGCGACCTTGCCACTTTGGTTTGAGGTCCTGAATCGACCCAGCGTTCTGGGTCTTTAGTGTGCGCGGCTAATGAGTGCAGGAAACGACCAGATACAGAGTCACCGCCAGTAATACCATTAGCCAGCCAATGGTATCGATATATTGGCGCAACAACCGCTCCATTTTTTCTCCACCGGCATATAACACTCCGGCAACAATGAAAAAGCGCGCACCGCGACCAATAACAGAAGCCACAACGAATGGTAAGAAAGTCATCTGAATGACGCCGGAGGCGATGGTAAAAATTTTATATGGCACCGGAGAAAAACCGGCAATAAAGATGGCCCAGAAACCCCATTCACGGAACCATTCCTGCACCCGCAGGTAGCCACTATCACTCCACAGATGCATTTCTTTCAGTATCGGTACCACCATGTCAAATGCATAGGCGCCGATAACATAACCTAGGACACCACCGAGCACCGAGGTAACAGTCGTTAATCCTGCATAGAACCAGGCGCGATTGCGATTTGCCAGCGTCATTGGCGCCAACATCACGTCCGGCGGGATTGGAAAGAAAGACGATTCGGCGAAACTCAGGCCCCCGAGATAATACGGGGCATGGCGGTGGGCAGCCCACCTTAGTGCAAGGTCATACAATTTGGAAAATAATTTCATAAAAAAACTCTATACAGCGCTGACTTTAGGCGCCGGGCTCCGGTGATGGCAGATCACCAGCAAGATGCACGGTCGAGGTCGGGAACGCGATTTCACCACCATGGCTCGCAATGATATCGCTGATTTTCAATAACACATCCTGCTTTATCTCGTGAAAACGTATCCAGTCGGTTGTCTTGGTAAAGGTATAAACAAAGAAATCCAGCGACGACGGCGCGAAAGCATTGAAGTTCACAATCATGGTCTGGCTTGTGTCAATCTCCGGGTGCGACTGCAACATGGCTTTTACATCCGTCACAATTACTGGCATCTTTTCAACATCATCATAACGAATGCCAACCGTCTCATAGATACGGCGATTCGACATACGAGATGGATTTTCTACCGCGATACTGGCAAAGGTCGAGTTCGGTACATAAAGCGGTCGCTTGTCGAATGTTCGAATGATGGTAAGACGCCAACCAATATCCTCTACAGTTCCCTCGATATTCCGATCTGGCGAACGTATCCAGTCGCCGACAGCAAATGGTCGATCAAGATAGATCATCAATCCACCAAAGAAATTTGCCAACAGATCCTTGGCGGCAAAGCCCACAGCGACGCCACCGATACCACCAAAAGCCAGAATGCCGGAAATGCTATAGCCCAGTGTCTGCATCGCGACCAGGATCGCCGTAATGACCACAGAGGCACGCAACAATTTACCGACTGCATCTACTGTTGTCCGATCTACCGCCTGCTCGGCAACAACGCGCTTCTCAATAATATTATCTTCGGTACGCTTGATCAGCCGCAGCAAAAACCAGACGATCGTGGCGATTACACCGATATCTCGCGCGGGTTCAAACGCCTCGAAAATTACGGCACCTGTTTCCTTACGAACAATCTCTGCAGCAAAAGCGATGCCCACGATCCATATCAACAGGGTAAGTGGTTTGCGTAACGCGTTAACGATCGCATCGTCCCAGGTTTTTGGCGTGGGTTTTAGCTTGTCGTAAAGACGGCTCAACACACGTCGCTGGATAAAATTGGCCAGCAGCACACCGAATACAACAACAAACACCTGCACAATCCATAGATTGGCAGGCAGGGTTTCTTTAAACCAGGCGAGAATGGGTTCCATCAATTCACTACGGAGTTTGTTAATCGTATCAGGCGCTATTGTACACGCGTCATCGGGCGTAACACATGGGTGCCCGTTTCGGGCTGCAATGTAACATGGTCTATTCCAAATCGGTCGTGCAGCATTTTGCGCTCCTGCTCAAGCAGCTCGTCCCAGCTATCAAGCTCATCCACCAGCACATGCGCGGAAAGCGCAATGGTCCCGGAAGACAAATTCCAGATATGCAAATCGTGGACCGAGAGCACACGCTCACTTGCTTTCACCATCGCTTCGCCCACTTCAGTGAAATCAAGATGGGGCGGCACTCCCTCCAGAATAATGTGCAAAGCCTCCCGAAGCAGGCGTAAGCTCGAGACAATAATAAGCAGACAAATAAACAGAGATAGGATCGGGTCAATCGGTGTCCAGCCGGTTGCATAGATTACGATGCCAGCAATGAGCGCTGCGGCGGAACCTAGTAAATCACCCATCACATGCAACATCGCCGCGCGTGTGTTGATCGTCTTCTCGCCGCGACTGAGCACATACGCGACCATCACATTAATCGCTAACCCGATAGTTGCCACACCGATGACAGCGACACCCACGACGGGTCGAGGCTCCCGAAACCGTTCGATGGCTTCGATCACAATGCCAGCAACTATGGCCAGCATAAATACGCCGTTTACCAGCGCGGCAATTACATCCGCCCGACCCAGCCCGTATGAATGCCGCTTACTAGGCGGTCGGCGGGCGACCCAGGCAGCAATAGAAGCGAAGCCCAGGGCGAAAGCATCGGAAACCATGTGGCCGGCATCGCCGAGTAGCGCAAGCGAACCCGACCACCAACCGGCAGCGGCCTCAACGCCGGCGAAGCCAAGTGTAAGCAGCAATGCCCACACCAGCGATTTTCCGGCAGCCTCAGGAACATGATGGTGAATGTGTGCGTGTGATTGCATGGTTGCACAGCGTATTTGGTTCTGCCTATTGTAAACAATTATGGCTTTGCTTGTTTGATTGCGGATCATGAGCGGTATACTTCATATCAAAATGGCATTGTTTTCCTGCACAGGAAATTTCGATGGATCCAGAACAAATTAAACAACGCATCACTGCTGTTTTTAATACTGTATCAACAGGATACGACCACCCGGCGGCGCGCTACTTTGCCTTCGCCGCTGATCGGCTGATTGCGCACCTTAAGCCCAAACCCGGCACCAAGCTGCTGGACGTGGCCGCGGGTACCGGCATGGTCACCATTGCTGCCGGTCAGGCCGTCGGTCCGAATGGGCGTGTGACTGCTATTGATTTGTCTGAAGGAATGCTTGAAGTCGCCGAAAAAAATGTCACCAAAATGGCGCTTGCCAATGTCGACTTTCATATCATGGATGCCGATGCGCTCGAGTTCAAAAGCAACTACTTCGATACCGCTGCCTGTTCTTTTGGTTTGTTTTTTCTACCCGACATGTTGCAGGGTCTGAAAAGCTGGAAGCGGGTTACCAAGCCAGGTGGAAAAATTGGTTTTACCAGTTTCGGTCGTAATGCCTTTCAGCCGCTATCCAACATGATACTCGACAAATTCGAAGCTTATGGTGTCGACATCCCCAAAGACAGAAAGCAAATGGGTTGGTACAAGGTCTCGACACCAGAACAGGGTCGAGACCTGATGGAAGAAGCGGGTTTGGAAAATATCGAAATCCATACCGAACAACTTGGGTACCACCTGGCCAATACTATGGATTGGTGGGAGACCGTGTGGAACGCGGGATATCGAAGCTTTATTGATCAGGTTCCACTTGAAAAGCTTGACGCCTTTCGCGATGAACATTTACGTGAAGTGGCCAATCTAAAAACTGACGAAGGCATTAAGCTGGATGTCGAAGTGCTGTTTTTTATTAGCAGTAAACCCGCCAACTGATTCAGTTGCGATCCCGCGACAACCGGCACAAAGGCACTTCATCACCTTTTTCAGTTCATTCTCCCGAACTGTTTAAGTTGGGACGAGTATTGTAATCTATAGAAAGGTATTGACCAGCGGAGGCCCCCGAAGATGACAAAAAGGACGCGGCGTACTATTGGCGGTGGACTGCTCGTGGTTGGAGCACTACTACTTATTCTGGCGCCAGAGACGATAGGGGGGCTTGTACTAATTGGCCTTGCCATTGCAATCGAAGTGACTGGCATCTACCTCGAGCACAAAAAGTAACTCTCAACCCCTACCATCTCACACTAATAGAACAAACGCCTTGCTAGTGATGGTGGTGGTGCATACCGCCAGCGGCCTTACGAACCGGGAATTTTGCTGAAACGGCCCGATGGTTCGAAAATTTCAGTTTAATCTTAACCGTGTCACCCTCTTTAAGCTGCTTTTTCGGTTTAATAAGCATCAAGTGATAGCTTTTTGGTTTGAATACAAATTTGCTATTGGCAGGTATCGTAATCGACTCTTGCTGCACCATGCTCGCCATTCCATTTTTGATAACAGTATGGTGCAACTCGATCGAACCAAATGCCCGGCTGCTTGCACCGGTTAGCACGAGATCCTTTTTGGTTTCGTTCTCGAGCACCATATACCCCGCTAACATTTGCATGCCCGGTGGCGCTTCACGCACCCACTGATCATCTATTTCCACGCTGGCTGCGAAAACTGGACTTAAAACAAACAAAGCGCCAAAGGCGAAAAATCTAAAGACTGTCTTCATTATATGAATTCCTATAACTGATTGATCAAATCTATGCGGCTTGCCATGGCCACCGGATCAAGCGGTGGTGACATCAAGCCAAAATATTGACCTTCTTTATTAATAATAAAAATTGCTGCGGTGTGATTGACTGCGTAATTTTCTTTTCCCGATTTATCCAGTACTTCGTAGTGCGCTCCCACTTGTTTTGCCAGCCTGGCGATTTCATCCTTTTTACCGGTAACGCCCCTGAATTCCTTGTTAAAAAACTGAACATATTTTTTCAGTTTTGCGACTTGATCCCGCTTCGGATCAACAGAAATAAACACGAACTGCATATCCTTTAGTTGCTCCGGCTTTTTCTTAAGCTCGCCGTGTAATTGATTCAAGGTGGTTAGAGTAGTCGGGCAAATATCGGGGCAGTTGGTGTATCCAAAGAATAACAACGACCATTTTCCCTTCAATTGCGATAGATCAAACGCAGTTCCGTTATGATCCTGTAACCGAAATGGCTTAAGTCCTCGGGGATCTTTTAAAATGGTGATCACCTGATCCTGCATCAGGAGCTCAAGCCTGTCTCCTCGCTGCTTGACCATACCCAACCACAAACCAGCACCAAAGGTGACGGTAATTACAACGGCTATAATTAGTTTTTTCATTTCGATGAACTGAGAGTTAAAAACGATTTATTCGACGGTGACTGACTTGGCGAGATTGCGCGGCTTATCTACATCGGTGCCACGAATTACGGCAACGTGATAAGCGAGCAGCTGTAACGGAACGCTATACAAAATTGGAGATACAGCTTGTTCTGCAGGGGCGACGTCAATGACGGTAACGCCGTCTTCGGCATGAACCTGCGACGCAGGATCGGCAAACACAAAAAGCTCTCCACCACGTGCGCGTACTTCCTGCAAGTTGGCTTTAAGTTTATCCAGCAATCGATCATTTGGCGCCACTGCAACAATCGGCACTTCCGAGTCGACCAGCGCCAGTGGACCATGTTTTAGTTCCCCTGCTGGATAACCCTCGGCATGGATGTAGGAAATTTCTTTTAGTTTCAGTGCACCCTCGAGGGCCACGGGATAGTGCGCGCCGCGCCCAAGAAATAGGGCGTTTTGTTTATTAGCAAACTGTTTGGCGAGCTCAGCGATCGGCTCATTAAGGGCCAGCATTTCTTCAATCCTCACCGGAAGATGACGCAACTGCTTTACAATTTTTTCTTCCGTGTCCGAGGAAAGTTCGCGGCGGCGGCCCAGAACGACAATAAGCAATAGCAGCGCTACCAGCTGGGTGGTAAACGCTTTGGTCGAGGCAACACCAATTTCAGGACCGGCGCGCGTCATTAATGAGAGCTCGGATTCGCGTACCAAAGAACTCTCCGGTACGTTACAGATCGCCAACGAATTGCTGTAACCCAGCTTCTTCGCCTCGCGCAACGCCGCCAGCGTATCGGCAGTTTCGCCTGACTGGGAGATGGTTACGAACAAGGTGTCTGGCGACACCACCTGACGCCGATATCGAAATTCACTCGCTACCTCGACGTTGCATGGCAGGCCGGCCAATTCCTCAAATCCATAACGCGCGATAAGGCCAGCGTGATAACTGGTGCCGCAAGCGACAATTTGAACCGATTGAATCTGATCAAATATCTTCGCCGCGTCAGGACCAAACGATTCCTCCAGCACGCGTGTTTCGCTTATCCGGCCTTCGACGGTTTCAACAATGGCACCCGGTTGCTCAAATATTTCCTTGAGCATGTAGTGATCGTACTCTCCCTTGTCGGCGGCATCGCCCGAGAGCTTGCTTTCATGCACTGGTCGTTTGACCTGGTTTCCTTCTGAGTCGTAGACGGTGACACCGTCCAGAGTAATGTCCGCAATATCGCCCTCATGTAAATAAATAAAACGACGCGTTACCGGCAGAAGCGCAGCGGCATCACTGGCAATGAAATTTTCATCGTCACCCAGACCGATAACCAAGGGGCTTCCGAAGCGTGCGGCAATGATTCGCTGTGGATCCTTGTTGCTAATAACCCCGAGTGCGTACGCGCCCTCGATATCATTGATGGTGAGACGAACGGCCTCGAGCAGATCCAGTTTCTGATTCAGGTGATAATCATAGACCTGATGTACCACCACTTCGGTATCCGTGTCGGAGGTAAACTTAAAACCTTTGTTGGCCTGTTGCACGCGCAAGCTTTCGTGATTTTCAATGATGCCGTTATGTACCAGAGCAACACTTTTATTGCAGACATGGGGGTGGGCATTGATTTCGCTGGGCGGGCCGTGCGTTGCCCAACGTGTGTGACCGACTCCGACGCTTCCCTGCATCTTTCCGTTGATAGCGGATGCCAGTGTCTCGACTTTGCCCGCGCGACGTACGCGATCGACACAGCCCTCGTCATTTACGACAACAACTCCGGCGGAATCATAGCCCCTGTATTCCAGGCGACGCAGGCCTTCGACCAGGTTAGGCACTACATCCCGTTTAGCGATGCCACCTACGATGCCACACATGGGTATACCTTATATATAGGGCTCATTACTTGTTCTTGCTGGGGCGCTTCCAGGATTTAACACTTCGTTGACTACCCGCGCTCAGGGTCAATTCATTTTCGGGAGCATCTTTTCGCAATATGGTGCCGGCGGCCAAAGTGGCACCTTTACCGACAGTAACGGGTGCCACCATGACACTGTTGGCACCAATGGATGCGCCGTCTTTTATAGTGGTCTGGTTTTTATTGGCGCCATCGTAATTCGCGGTGATTGCGCCGGCACCAATGTTCACTTTACCGCCGACCTTGCTATCTCCGACATATGCCAGGTGATTAACCTTGCTGCCGTCACCGATTTCTGAATTCTTGATTTCAACAAAGTTACCGATGTGGGCGTTATCCGCAACACGTGCACCAGGACGAAGGCGTGCGAACGGGCCGACGCGACAGTGCGAGCCAACGCTACTTTGCTCAATAACACAGTTTGCCAACACCTCTGTATCGCGACCGATGGTGCAATCCCGCAAAATGGTATTTGGACCAATACTGACATTGTCGCCCAGCTCAACTTTGCCTTCGACGATGACATTGATATCAATAACCACATCGCGACCAATACTTAGCTCGCCGCGAACATCGAATCGAGCCGGATCACGCAAGGTAAGCCCTTGCGCCATTAGCGCTTCTGCCTGTTGTGACTGGTATTGTCTTTCCATGCGAGCAAGTTCGATTTTGCTGTTGATGCCTTCTATCTCGGTTACTGTAGCAGGATTTTGGCTGACCACCGAATATCCCTCATTCACCGCCATAGCGATGATATCGGTAAGGTAGTACTCGCCCTGAGCGTTGTCGTTTGACAGTTGCGACAACCAGTGGCGCATTTTTACTGCGGGGGCAGCCAGAAAACCGGTGTTGATTTCACGGATGGCCAGCTCAGCATCACTGGCGTCTTTTTTCTCAACAATGCGTTCAATATTGCCCTTGCTGTTGCGCACAATGCGACCATAGGCGCCGGGGTCTGGCAGATTGACGGTCAGCAAGGCCAGTGCACCCTTGGCGGCTTCAACAACCAGGTCACTTAAGGTCGCTTTTTCAATCAATGGCACATCGCCATACAGCACGAGCACTACGGCTTCGTCTTCCACATGTGGCATGGCCTGCAGCACTGCATGGCCTGTTCCGTGTTGCTCGGTCTGCAGCACCCAATCAACCGAATCATCCTGAATCACCGTCGGCACTTGTTCGCCACCATGTCCATAAATGACATGGACACGATCTGCCTGTAACTGATGTGCGGTAGTCAAAACGTGGGCTAGCAGTGGTTGGCCGCCAACGTGATGCAATACCTTTGGCAAATCCGAGTACATGCGTGTGCCCTTGCCGGCGGCAAGAACAATGACCTCGAGCGGTTTGGACGGGCTAGCCATGGGTGGCTAGAATTTAATCACAAAAGCGGCCGGGGGACGAAAACCGGCTATTGCAGCGGGTGGCCCTGACCCGGTGTTATTGGTTGCCCACTCTTCAGCTCTTCAGAAGTGGCGGCGCGCACTTCCGCTACCTTCACACGAAAGGTCACGGTTTTGCCGGCGAAAGGGTGGTTACCGTCGACCGTGAACTTGTTGTCACTGATCTCACTAACAACAAACTTCATGACCTCACCGGTGGCATTCTGTGCTTCTAGTTCAGCGCCAACGTAGCGCAGCTCTTCCGGCACGTTTTCCAGGTCGTCTGTGAAGCTCAGGTCTGGATTGTGCTGACCAAATCCTTCGTCAGGGCTCAGCGTGACGTTAACTTCATCGCCAACGGTTTTACCGGTTAGCGCGAGCTCAAGTTTTTCGAAAAGATCGCTATGGCCGCCATGAATGTAACTTACGGGTAAATCACTCTGCTCGAGGATTTCACCTTTGTCGTCGACAATGGAGTAGATTAGTGAAACAACTTTGTTCGAATCAATCTGGTCTTGAGTCATGATACCTCCGCCGTATCGCGATACCGCGACAAGGACTTATCCTTAGCAATTAGATTTACTTGATTCCCTTCTTGCGAAGCTTCTCAATAGTGCGTAGTTGTGCCATGGCCTCGACCAGTTCGATCTGGGCACGGGCATAGTCCATGTCGGCCTTCTTGTCTTTCATGGCATCTTCAGCTCGGGCCTTGGCGTCAAGCGCCTTCGCTTCATCCAGATCCTTGGCCCGAATAGCGGTGTCAGACAGCACCGTCACCACGTGTGGCTGAACTTCGAGTACACCACCTGAGACAAAAAACAGTTTGTCTTCCTTGCCATTGCGCACGATCACTTCGCCGGGTTTCAACGAGGTCAGCATCGGCGCATGACGTGGATAAATACCCACTTCACCACCGGAGGCCGGTGCCACTACCATTTCCGCGGTGCCGGAAAAGATCTCCTCTTCGGCGCTCACGATATCGACATGTAGAGTTAATGCCATGGATAAACCTCGTTACAGTTCCTTGGCGCGTTCGGCAGCTTCGTCAATGGTTCCCACCATGTAGAAGGCCTGTTCCGGCAGATGATCGTATTCACCATCTACAATGCCTTTGAAGCCACGGATAGTTTCTTTCAACGACACGTACTTGCCCGCGGCGCCGGTGAAGGCTTCCGCCACAAAGAACGGTTGCGACAGGAACTTCTGGATCTTGCGTGCCCGAGTAACGGTCAACTTGTCGTCTTCCGAAAGTTCGTCCATACCCAGAATCGCGATGATGTCCTGCAGTTCCTTATAGCGTTGCAGAATCGACTGTACCGAGCGTGCAACAGAATAATGCTCTTCACCAATCACGTTCGGATCGAGCAGGCGAGAGTTGGAATCAAGCGGATCCACCGCCGGATAAATACCGAGCTCGGCGACCTGACGTGACAACACCAGCGTCGCATCAAGATGCGAGAACGTAGTGGCTGGTGACGGATCGGTCAAATCATCCGCCGGTACGTAGACCGCCTGGAATGAGGTAATGGAACCGGTCTTAGTGGAGGTAATTCGCTCCTGAAGTACACCCATTTCAGCCGCCAGTGTCGGTTGATAACCCACCGCAGAAGGCATACGGCCCAGCAGTGCAGATACTTCGGTTCCGGCAAGCGTGTAACGATAGATGTTGTCTACAAACATCAGCACGTCACGACCTTCGTCACGGAAATACTCGGCCATGGTCAAACCGGTCAGCGCCACGCGCAGACGGTTACCGGGAGGTTCATTCATCTGGCCGTACACCAGCGATACCTTGTCGATAACGCCGCCTTCGGTCATTTCATGATAGAAGTCGTTACCTTCGCGGGTACGCTCACCGACACCGGCGAACACCGAGTAGCCCGAGTGCTCCACCGCAATATTACGGATGAGCTCCATCAGGGTAACGGTCTTACCCACGCCGGCACCACCGAAGAGGCCGATCTTGCCGCCCTTGGCAATTGGCATAATCAGGTCGACTACCTTGATGCCGGTTTCGAGAATTTCGACAGACGCCGCTTGCTCGGAGTAATCCGGTGCCTTGCGGTGAATTGGCAACTTGGTGTCAGCTTTTACTTCACCGGCTTCGTCCACCGGATTGCCGAGTACGTCCATAATGCGACCCAGCGTACCTTCGCCCACCGGCACCTTGATCGGCTCGCCCGTGTTATTGACGTCCATGCCGCGCTTGATACCTTCGGCGGCACCCATGGCGATACAGCGTACGACACCATCGCCAAGTTGTTGCTGCACTTCGAGGATCAGTTCTGATCCAGCGATAGTGAGCGCGTCATAGACTTTCGGCAGGGATTCGCGTGGGAACTCCACGTCGACTACCGCACCGATGACCTGAACAATATTTCCGGCACTCATTGTTTGCACCTCAAATCAAATAATTAAAATCTTTTCTAAACCGCAGCGGCGCCGCTGACGATCTCGGAGATCTCCTGCGTAATCGCAGCCTGTCGCGCCTTGTTGTAACGCAATGTGAGATCATCGATCAGCTTGCCGGCATTCTCTGTCGCCGACTTCATTGCCACCATTCGTGACGACTGCTCCGACGCCATATTTTCCGCGACACCGTGGTACACCTGTGATTCGACAAATCGGGTCAACAAATCGCCCAGCACCTTCTTGGCATCGGGCTCATAGATGTAATCCCAGTGATGTTTCAGTGTTTCGTCTTCTTCACCGGCCAGCGGAAGCAACTGCGCCATGGTCGGTGCCTGGGTCATGGTGTTTACGAACTCGCTGTACACCAGGAACAGGCGATCGAGCTTGCCTTCCTCATACGCGTCCAGCATGACCTTGATCGATCCAATCAGCTCGTCAATGTAGACGGCGTCGCCTAGCTGGGTTTGCTCGGCAACAACATTGGCGCCCAGGCGACGCAGGAACTGTAGCCCCTTGTTTCCAATGGCGCAGACATCTACGTCGACACCCTGATCGCTCCACTTTTTCATTTCGCCAACCGCGAGCTTCAATGCGTTGGTGTTAAGACCACCACAAAGACCACGATCAGTTGTCACCACGATAAAGCCAACGCGCTTGGCTTCGCGCTCAATCGTGAACGGATGCTTGTACTCCGGATGCGACAGTCGCAAGTGACCGATTACGTTCCGAATTTTCTCCGCGTACGGGCGCGCGTGCTGCATGCGCTCCTGGGCCTTGCGCATCTTGCTCGCTGCCACCATCTGCATGGCGCTGGTGATCTTCTGAGTATTCTTAATACTCTTGATCTGCGTGCGGATTTCTTTGCCGCTAGCCATGAGATCCCCTTACCAGCTGTGGTTGGCCTTGAAGTCATCGCAAGCCGCTTTCAGCTTGGCAACCACTTCGTCGGTGTAACTCGGATCGCTGTTGATGCTTTCCATCAGCTCTGCCTGGCTCGACTTCATATAAGACTGTAGCGCAGCCTCAAAACTCATGACCTTGGTCGCATCGATGTCGTCCAGATAGCCTTCGTTGGCCGCGAACAGAGACACGGCCATCTGCGCAACAGTCATGGGCTCGTACTGCGGCTGTTTCATCAGCTCGGTAATACGTTGGCCGCGCTCGATCTGCTTACGAGTGGCCTCATCCAGATCGGAAGCGAACTGGGCAAACGCTGCCAGCTCACGATATTGCGCCAGGGCTAATCGAACACCGCCGCCTAACTTCTGGATAATCTTGGTCTGAGCCGCACCGCCCACACGCGACACCGACAAACCGGCGTTGATCGCGGGTCGGATACCGGCGTTAAACAAATCACTCTCGAGGAAGATTTGACCGTCGGTAATAGAAATCACGTTGGTTGGCACGAATGCGGATACGTCACCGGCCTGGGTTTCAATGATTGGCAGTGCGGTCAATGAACCGGTTTTGCCTTTCACTTTGCCGCCGGTATGTTTCTCAACGTAGTCTTCGTTAACGCGCGCGGCGCGCTCCAGCAGACGCGAATGCAGGTAGAACACGTCACCGGGATAGGCTTCACGGCCAGGCGGACGACGCAGCAGCAGGGAAACCTGACGATAGGCCCAGGCCTGTTTGGTCAGATCATCATAAATGATCAAAGCGTCACCGCCGTTGTCACGGAAGTATTCACCCATGGTGCAACCGGAGTACGGTGCGATGAACTGCATGGCCGCACTTTCAGCAGCGGTCGCAGCAACCACAATGGTGTGCTCCATGGCACCGTGCTCTTCCAGCTTGCGTACTACGTTCGCCACAGTCGAGGCCTTCTGGCCGACGGCGACGTAGATACAGGTCATGTTCCTGCCTTTCTGGTTGATAATGGCGTCGATGGCGACAGCGGTCTTACCCGTCTGGCGGTCACCAATGATCAGCTCACGCTGACCGCGACCGACCGGCACCATGGAGTCGATGGCCTTGAGACCGGTCTGAACCGGCTGGTCAACCGATTTACGCTCAATCACACCAGGCGCCACTTTTTCGATTGGCGAGGTACCGATAGATTTAACCGGGCCCTTGCCGTCAATCGGATTTCCCAGTGCATCGACAACGCGACCGACCAGCTCGGGACCGATCGGCACTTCCAGAATACGACCGGTACACTTGGCAGAATCGCCTTCGGTAATGTGCTCGTAGTCACCCATGATCACGGCACCAACCGAATCGCGCTCGAGGTTCAATGCCAGACCGTAGGTATCGCCCGGGAATTCAATCATCTCGCCGGACATCACATCATCGAGACCGTGAATGCGGACAATGCCGTCAGTCACTGCTACAACGGTGCCCTCGTTACGGGCCTCCGCCTTGGTCTCGAAGCTTTCGATCTTCGACTTGATAAGTTCGCTAATTTCAGAAGGATTTAATTGGTCCATCACCAGTTACCTTTTTTAGTGCGTCAGGTGCGTTGCGAGTTCGCCGAGGTAGCCTTTGACGGAACCGTCAATAACTAGATCCCCGGCGCGAATCACTACGCCACCGATCAATGACTTGTCTTCGCTCACCGTGAGGTTTACATCACGACCCAGTTTGCGATTGAGTGAATCGGCCAGAATTTTTTCCTGGCTCGAATCCAGTGGATAAGCAGAAGTAACCTCAACGTCGATTGCCGCCTCCGCTTCCTGCTTCAGATCCTCATACAAGGAATGAATTTCAGGCATCAAGCGCAAACGATCGTTTGCGATCAACATGCGCACAAGGTTTTCACCTTGCTCGTCGAGTTTGCTGCCACAAATATCTCTCAGCAACGCCAGCACGCGATCATCTTCCACTTCCGGATTGATGACGACACGCACGATGCGCTCGTCGCCCAGTACCGCAGCGAGCAGTGACAGCAGCTCAAACCACTCGCCGAGTCGCTTCTGTTCCTTGGCCAGTTTGAAAACTGCGTCTGCATAAGGCCGCGCCAGAGTTAATCGCTCCGCCATGATTTACCTCACAGCTCCTTGGCCACGCCTTCGAGCAACTCGGCGTGTTTGGATTTATCGATTTCTTTCTCTAGTACTTTG
>CAJICK010000118.1_pt1 | contig 18737 bp, 15 predicted proteins | sample 9199621 | NCBI WGS metagenome assembly CAJICK01 (sample SAMEA7708342, study PRJEB35096) | sediment metagenome | biome: marine neritic benthic zone biome [ENVO:01000025]; feature: sediment [ENVO:00002007]; material: shallow marine sediment [ENVO:03000034] sea grass bed [ENVO_01000059] ... | reverse complement strand
TGGTATCAGGCTTTATGGCCTGCCGAGACTTATCAAAAGTGGCGACGCGCCCACGCTATGGAACAATCACCTTCGGCAACAGGTAGAGCAAAAGGATAAATTTTTAATTTATACGAGGAATAAAGATGTACGGTTTTAGTATTGAAGTAAAAGGTGAATTTGATGAAGTTATTGACAAGGTAACCGAGGCGTTGAAGGCTGAGGGATTTGGTGTTCTGACCGAAATCGATGTCAAAGCAACAATGAAAGCCAAGATCGATGTCGATATGAAACCCTATCGCATCCTTGGTGCGTGCAATCCACCGCTGGCAAACAAGGCCATCAGTGCCGATCCAGACATTGGTTTATTACTGCCGTGCAATGTAGTCGTGCGCGAGGAAGATAGTGGGAATATTACCGTCGCGTTTATGGATCCTGCGTCCGTTCTTGGTTTAGTGAACCGGGACGATATTTCAGAGTTGGGCGCAGAGGTTCGCCAGCGCCTTGAACGCGTTCGAGACAGTCTCGCCTAATCAATGAATTCCGTTTTCCGCTGAATCTACGATAATTTCAGCGATCTAAATATGGGGCAAACCTTTTATAGGTTTGCCCTATTTTCATTGTAGAAGGGGAATATTCAAGAATGCTTATATTGGATCTTGGCTCGATCAAAAGCATCAGGATTTTATAAGGAAGTCAGTTGACGCGCGCGAAGCGCCAATTACTATCTATTGCATATATAATAATAAGTATAAGCGCACTTGCAGCCGGTGAATGTTGGCAAAAAGTGGCAGCAATATAAGAGCCTACAATCTGTATTAATAATGAATCGAGCCTTTAAGAAGCCGGAAGCATTCCGTTCGCCACTATGTCTGTTATTCGGTGTAACAATAGTAGCGCTACAAGCAGACGTATACGCAGCTAATCAGCAGGCGATGCCCACAGAAGAAGCGTTTCTGGGTGATATTCCTATCGTATTGTCTGCCACTCGCTTGGCGCAACCAAAAACTGATGCGCCAGCATCGATCACCATCATCGATCGGGAGTTGATTGATGCCTCAGGTGTGGAAGACGTGACAGACTTGTTGCGGCTGGTGCCTGGATTCCAGATTGGTCATGATAAACAGGATTTATGGGTTCCCGATCCGGTGGGCGCAACTTATCATGGGATGAGCGATCCGTACGCGAGAAGAATCCAGGTATTGGTCGATGGTCGATCGGTCTATGATCCGGCACTCGGTGGAATACGTTGGCATCAGCTGCCACTTGAGATTGATGACATCGAACGCATCGAAGTAATTCGAGGACCCAACGGTTCTGCATACGGAGCTAATGCATTTCTCGCAGCCATCAATATCGTTACCCGTCACCCGGCAGACGTACCTACTGCATATACAAAGTTTGTATCAGGTAGCAGCAACTATGTTAAAGGCGTTGCCCGCTATAGCCATAAATCGGAGTCGTTTAACTACCGTCTTGGTGTCAGTACCCAGTCGGATGATGGGTTGGCGTCGGAACACGATTCCAAGACGATTCTGAAATCGAATTTTCGTGGTGAGTACCGGGCTGGCAATGGCGATGTTGTCGAAGTCCAGCTGGGATTAAGCGGCGGCCCCTATCAAGCTGGTGTGGCTGGCACAGAGACTGAGCGCACCACGACAAACACCAGTAATTTCCAGCAGCTAGTGTGGCGGCGTGCGCCCAATATCGATGAGACCTACCAGATCCAGTACTACCGTAATTATTTTAATTCCAAGGATCGCTTTGTTGTCAGCATAGTTACTCCCGGCGATACCGTGATTGACCAAAGCATGGTTACCGAGCGCAACAATATCGAGTTCCAGCACTCAAAGCGTTGGAGCGACAAAGTGCGTACGGTGTGGGGGCTTGAGGCTCGCCAGGATACTTCGAGGGCACCCTTTGGTTGGTTCTATGGCATCAATGAGTTAAGCAACAATCTTTATCGTGCATTCGTCAACGCCGAATGGCGCCATTCACCAAAATTGGTAACAAATGTAGGTGGTATGTTGGAGAACAACGGCATTACCGGTGTTGGCTTGTCCCCTCGTTTAGCAATCAACTACCAGTTGTCGCCACAAAACACATTGCGAGCCAGTATGTCGCAGGGGCTGCGTACACCTTCGCTGTTCGAGGAATATGCCAACGGCCGTGCTGACATTGGTGGCACAACGCCAATCTATTCTTTTGTGTCCCCGGGTGGGCTGAGTGCAGAAAAGATCACGTCCTATGAACTCGGGTTGATTTTTAAAACCAAGAATTCGAAATTGGTGACTGATGTTCGGCTTTATCAGGACTATATTTCCGATTTGATTGATTACCCAGAAGATGAGCCGCCCGCAGCGCCGCTTGGTCCCCAGTATACCTACGTCAATCAAGGGGAAGCATCGATTCAAGGCATTGAGCTCGACATTAACTATCATCCCACCAGGTTCAGCCGTTTAGTGTTTGCGTATGCATATGCGAATCAAACAGGCAGCTATCAGCGCTATTTTAGTTCGTATCAAACCCGACCGACCGATCCTGCGACACCAACTCATACCGCTAGCTTGTTGGCGATCAATAAGCTGACACATGATGTTACGGCCAGTGTTGGTATCTATTATGTGGGCCGCATGGGTTGGTTCAATAATCTGTCTCCCTCTCCTCCTTATACGGAGGGAGAAATACCTGAGTACACCAAGGTGGATTTCAGATTGGCAAAACGTTTACGCGGAAGGGATTTTAACGGCAAAGTCGAGTTGGTCGGACAAAATTTGGCTGGTTCTTATTATGATTACACAAGCTCGGTTGTGCAGGATCGCCGTGTCTATATCAAGCTCACCATCGGAGCAGATTAACCGGAAGGTTGGCTGAGGGAAGGAATCCTTTGCAGAAAAAGCTGATTCAAATAGTTAGGGATCTAGTTACTGCGGCGACGCGTCGCTTGCAGTGCAGATGTGCTGAGCCGAGTAAACATCGAATCATCAATGTGCCATTGCTGTTCACCATTGGATTTGCTCTGGTGCCGGGAATTACATATGCCTCCGGCACCGTTGTTGTGGTACCTGCCCGACACGGCGGTGTTTACCAAGAATTCATTCGGGCATTCGAAGAATCTCTTGAGAGAAACAAGGGGAAAAAAAGCGTCGCGGTAAGGATTATTGAATCGAAAGCGTTAAATAAAGAAAATTATTCTGAGCTCTATTCGAATGCGCAGCTGATCGTTACTGTGGGCACCAGCGCCGCCCAGAAGGTGCTCGAGATCAATCCACCAATACCCGTACTCAATACGCTGATACCGAGAAGCAGCTATGTTTTGATGGCATCAGGCTCCGCCCGCGGGAGTGTTAGTTCAATTTGCCTGGATCAACCGCTAGTTCGACGGTTTGCGTTAGCGGAAACCATATTACCGCATAAGAAGAATATCGGGGTGGTTTTGGGCCCAAGTACACGCAACCTGGAAAGTAAACTTCAGACGCTCGCCTCACATAAAGGAATTCGGGTGAAGGTTGAAACCATGCGTAGCAACCAACGTCTGGTTGGGCCACTAAATCGTGCCCTGGAAGGTTCTGATGCTTTTCTTGCGATAGCAGACCCAGCAGTATCAAATCGACGCACTGTTCAGAATCTGTTGCTAACAACCTATCGTCAACGCGTGCCAGTTATTGCTTACTCGAAGGCCTACGTAAAAGCAGGTGCCTTGGCAGCGGTTTACTCAACGCCGCATCAGATTGGCACGCACGCTGGCGAAATTGTCGGCGGCCTTGTTCGTACAGGGAATTGGTCCTTACCCAAGCCGCAGTTTCCAAAATATTTTTCAGTGGAGATCAACGACCAAGTTGCCAAGTCTTTAGGACTGCGAGTACCTAAAGCAGTTGACGTAAAGGAGCGCATTCAGCGCACACAAGGGGTGTCACCATGATTGGTGGTATCCGTAGACGCGTCATGTTGGTTGCCCTGGTGCCCGCGGCAGCCATTGCCACTTTGTTGGCGATATATTTTGTTTGGGCACAAGTATCAGGGCTTGAGCGCCGACTGGAAGATCGCGGAATGGCGATCGCTCGTGGTCTGGCGCCGGCGAGTGAGTTCGGCGTCTTCTCAGGAAATCGGGATATTTTACAGCCATTAGCGGACAGCGCCCTAGATGAGGCGGATGTTCGATCAGTCCGCATTACTAATACAGGCGGCAAAGTGATAGCGGCGGCAGGCCCGGGCTTTACAGAACTGAATTACCCGGCGACTACGAAAGAGTCTATATCAATCATTCATGCCGAGGACGAGCGATCAGTATTGTTTCGTGCACCGATTCTGCAAAACGAAATGGAAATCAGCGATTTTCCGGAAATGGAAACTGAAATGGCGGTTCAGTCGACTGCGCAAGCACCAATGGTAATTGGATGGGTTGCGGTTGAGTTATCGAAAGAGGCTACCTTGCAACGACAAAGGCAGGTCATTGTTCAGATTGCCGCGATTACCATTTTTGGATTGCTAGTCAGTCTTATTGCTGCTGTCAGGTTGGGTAGAAAGATTATTGATCCGATCGTGCAGTTGACCGATACCGTGGAGCAGTTGGAGCGGGGCGATCTGTCGACCCGTGCGGACACCAGTGCCGATGCTGAAATGCTGACTCTCGAAAACGGGATCAATGCCATGGCCAAGGCCTTACAGGCAGCCCAGGAGAATCTGCAGGATGAAGTTAACCACGCGACATCCGAATTGCGCGCTACCCTGATTGAACTGGAAAAGAAAAACAGTGAGCTTGATATCGAGCGCGGTAACGCAGAAGAGGCCAACCAGTCCAAGAGTCAGTTTCTGGCCAACATGAGTCATGAGCTTCGCACACCGCTGAATGCGATTATTGGTTATAGCGAGATGCTTGAAGAAGAAGCAGAACAGGCTGGGCACAACGTATATATCCCGGATGTGCAAAAGGTAAATACTGCCGGCAAACACTTATTGTCTTTAATCAACGATATTCTGGATTTATCCAAGGTCGAGGCCGGCAAGATGACCTTGTACCTGGAGACCGCTGAGATCCCTTCGGTCATTAAGTACACTGCATCAACAATTCGTCCGATTGCAGCACAAAACGATAATGAACTGGTGCTGGACTACCCGAATGATATCGGTTCAATGCGCATGGATGTGACCAAGGTGCGGCAAGTGCTGTTCAATTTACTTAGCAATGCCTGCAAGTTTACTGAACACGGGGAAATCAAATTGTCGGCCCGACGAATGGAGATGGGTGGTCAGGACTGGGTTGAGTTCAAGGTATCCGATACCGGGATCGGTATGACGCCTGAGCAAATGGAAAATTTATTTGAAGCATTTTCCCAGGCCGATGCAACGATTACGAGGAAATACGGTGGTACCGGACTGGGGCTCACTTTATGTAAACGATTCAGTGAATTGATGGGCGGAGAAATCAATGTGCGAAGCCAGTCGGGCGAGGGCTCCACGTTTATTATGATCTTGCCCGCGGAGCCGGCTGCACCGGTCGCGGTGAGAGATGTAGCAACGCCGGTCGAGGTAGATACTGGTCCGCAAGAAGCCGAGATCGCCCGGTTCATGTCTTTACCAGTCGCTGGTGAAGATCGCCGAAAGCAACTGAGCAAGGTGCTGGTTATCGACGATGACACACTGGTGCATGACATGTTGCGACGCATGTTAACAAAAGAGGGATTCGAGGTTTTCACTGCCATCAACGGGAAGGAAGGAATAAAGAGGGCGAAGGAATTATCGCCGAGCGCAATTATCCTTGACGTACTTATGCCGGGGATGGATGGCTGGTCCGTTCTGGCTAGTCTGAAAGAAGATTCCGAGTTGGCTTCTATCCCCGTGGTTATGTTGAGTATGGTTGACGATCGCACTCGCGGGTACGCGCAGGGTGTAACCGAGTATTTGACCAAGCCTGCAGACAAACAGCAGCTGTTGACCATACTTCGCAGATCGGTAAGAGAAGGGCCAGTGGCACCAATTCTTGTTGTGGATGATGACCAGGATCAACGGGAATTGCTGCGCCGTACGCTTGAGGGAGAAGGATGGGAGGTTGTGGCGGCACACAACGGCAGGGCAGCTATAGAATCGGTCCGAGCCAGACGGCCGGCATGTATTATATTGGATCTGCTGATGCCGGAGATGAATGGAATCGAATTCGTCAGTGAACTTAGGGCAAACCCTGATTTCCGTGATATCCCGGTCGCGGTATTAACTTCTGGTGATCTATCGAATAATGACCACGAACGACTGAACGGCGAAGTACAACGTATACTGCAAAAAGGCATAAGCCAGAGTGATGTGTTGAAGATGGTAAAGGAGATCGTTACAAGCAATACGTGAGTTGAATATTTGGTGCTCGCCAGAAACGCGATGGCATCTCTGTATCACAGGATACTTCTAAATAATAAAGGGCAACCGTGATCCAGCTTAGCAGGCTATTTCTCGTCAAAGAAAATGAGCGACGCTTGCTCGTTTACTTTTTTGCGTTATTTGTTTTATTGGGTGTTGGCCTGGCGCTTGGGCGCGGGTCGGCCGACGCAATGTTTTTCAAGCGCTATGGCATTGAAAACCTGCCGGCAATTTATGCGGTACTAAGTCTTGTTCTGGCGGCCGCCAGCCTGGTCTATGCGTCTTACGCGGATCGGGTACCGTCGGAAAAATTCTTCTTTGTCCTTTTTCTTTGTTTGATTCTGTTAATCACTCTTTCCTGGTATCTCATTACAACGGGCGCCACTGAATACGTATTCCCGATCTACTTTCTGATATTTGAAGTTGGTTCTGAGTTATTGCTGCTACATGCAATGCTCTATATCAGCCAGAACTTTGAAACTCTCCAGGCAAAACGGTTGACGCCAATTATATTTGCCGGATCCCAGGTGGGGCGAATCGCCGGCGGCATTTTACTGGCTTCAATAGTGCCCTTTGTTGGCGTTCCAAATATTTTGCTTGTCTGGCTAGGTGTAGCTGTTTTGTCGATGGTCATATTGTGGCTACACCATCGACAATCAGGCGTGTCACCGTATTATCGACGTATTCGTCGAGACAGGAATGCGTTAAAGCAGTCAGTGGACCAGGTTCTACAGGGCATTCGTTTTTCCCGAGAATCCAGCTTGATTCGTGCTTCGTTTTTTTCGCTGTTCTTTCTGGTGCTGTCGTTTTACATATTGAATTATGGCGTAAATCGGATTTACACCAGCCACTTCCCAACAGAAGAAGGCCTTGGTCGTTTCTTTGGTTTCCTTACCGCTGCCACTAGCGGTTTGGCGCTAATAATTCAGCTTTTTGTTACAAGTCGTTTACTCGAACGATTCGGCGTTAAGCGCGTCAATCTGATCTATCCTGTTACGAGCGTTGCCGCCTATATCGGGCTTCTTGTTAGCTTTGCATTGCCATCGGCAATTGCTGCGAGTTTCAACAAAGATGCGTTGATGCCCGCGATTCGAAACCCCACGCGCAGTCTTTTCTTTAACGTTTTACCGGATTATATGCAGGGGCGAGCACGCGCGCTTTCACTGGCACTTGTAATGCCGGCGGCACTGGCGATCGCCGGTGGTTTGTTAATTTATATGCAGACGATTGACAACCCGGCCTTGTATTTGTCCGCTGGCCTGATTGCCACGATTTTATATTTCGTTTCTAACCTCGGTATGAATCGGGCTTATGTCAGTACCCTGATGGCGACGCTAAAAGAGAGAGTTTTTCTGCCAAGTCGCGATCTGGGAAAAACACTATCGGCTGCACGAGAATCCAGGCTACTTGAGGAATTGGTGCAGGGTGTACATCATCCCAATGAGAACCTGAGTCTTGCTTATGCACGCATGTTGATCGAAGGCTATCCTGAGGCAGCTCCACGGGAGATCGTTAAGCGAATACAGAAATCCAGAAACGATATGCGCGACAAGCTGGCCAGGTTACTGGTGGATCAGGATCTGCCGGCATTAAAGCAATATTTTACTTCGATACCACAGGATGCAGACAATCATTTACGTTCTACTGTATTAACCATTTTATTTGACGCGGGCGATATAGACGTGCGCGAATCAGTTATCCCCTGTTTGCTCTCGGACAATGCGCGCTTAGTTGCGACGGGAATCCTTGGGGTCTACCGTTACGAAATTGATGAGTATTTACAGCATGCCGATGAAAAACATAAAGCAATGTTGGCGGAACACGATACTGCTTCTAACATGGCTGCATTGGAGTTGCTCAAGCGTTGTCCCGACACCAGTCTCTTCCGTGAGTTGATCCGACTGATGGGAAGTAAGGACGAGCGAGTTCAACAAGCGGCTCTTGAGGCGCTTAAGCAATGGCCGGCAGGGGATTATCCCGGATTGCCAGTAACCCTGGAAGAGTTGTACCGTTCATTCAATCATCAGGTGCGGGCGGGTTGCGTCAGCTGCTATCGTTTATTGAACGATGTTGATCGTCATCGCCTTACGCTAAAAGCACTGGAAGACAGTCATCCTGTTGTTCGGCAGTCAGCACTAGATGTCTTGCTTGCCGCCGGCGACGACATCAAGGAAGCTGCCATTCCCTGGATATTGGAAAATGCAGGAACGCCGCGGGCCGAGCAGGTATTGCTCGAGTCGCTTCTTTATGAGCCATTGCCAAAAAGCCTGTTCCAACGCATCGCCATGGAAAAGATCAATTATGCACAGGATCTCCAGCACGCTGCCTCGGTTCTGGATCAATTCACTGTCGAAAAACGCAGAACTGATATGCGGTTGATGCGTACCGTGCTTGCTGAACGCACAAGTCAGGTGATCAATCTCTGTTTGACGGCACTGAAGAGCTCGGAAAATTCGGAAACTATCGGCATTATTCAGGCGGGTTTAAATAGTGGCGACAGTCGCCAGATCGCTAACGCCAGTGAAGCCCTGCACAATCTTAGGCATAATCAAATAGCCAGAAAGCTCGATGACTTGTTGAGCCATGATCAAAATGCAGCGATCCTGTCTGGTTCTGAGCGTTGCCAGTTTAGCGGGGTGGGAGAGATGCTCGACTGGTGCATAAACCGCCCAGATCCCTGGTTAAATGATGTTGCGCGTGATGCGATGAAGCACGCCGTATAACTAAAATAAAAAAATGAGCGATATATTTGATCGAATACTGATGCTTAAGGACACGCCGTTTTTCTCGGCGGTCAATACCGATGACCTGCGCGTGGTTGCGCAGGAGATTGAGGAAGAGGCTTATCTGGCGGGCGACCGTGTGTTTGATATTTATGATCCCAGTGACCGGGTATATATCATTCAAACGGGTAAGGTTGGTATATCGATTGACGAAGATCCATCAAAGAAGGAATTCATCACCACTTTGGGTGAGCGTGAATGTTTCGGGGAAATGGGCGTGCTTGATGACGAGCCCCGTTCCGCAACAGTGCATGTTGTTGAAGATGCAGTGTTACTTGTTTTGGAAAAATCCAAATTACGTGGACTATTGGCAACCTATCCCGAACTTGGATTGGGAATATTACGCAGTCTCACGCAGCGTTTGCGTGAGGCAAATCGCCGATTATCTTGATTCGTTAGCAATTCCAAAGAGAGGGGTATATGAAGCACCCATTATTGTTCGCAATGCTCGCTGTTTCTGCCCTCTCGTTCACAACGATTTCCGCCGATGTAAACAAGCGAAAAAACGATCCTCATTACCTTCCTGTAGGGTTTTTCGATTTGCACGTCTGCAATTGGCATGATCGAAAACCGTTTTTCCTTGCGGTGTTCTCCAGTCATCAATACGACCAGGTAAAGAGTGTGAAAGTCTTCGCGCCCAACAATAATCTGGTTGGTCGCTTTAATTTGACCAAGTTTCGAGTCATTGACAAGAAAGGCAAGCCGCGCAAGAAAGCCTTTCTGACTCAAATGGCTCTGACCAATCCCAGGCAAGACGGCTGGTATCGTGCCGAGATCGAAATGAAAAACGGCACGCGCCATGTTGCCAAAGATTTTGTAAAGATTTCTTTAATGCAGCGTGCCCGAAACAGGGTGCCCTCCGCCGGAGCCGCAAATATCGAATTGCCGCGCGAATTCATATGGGATCCTATACCGGGTGCAAAATACTATCGTGTGTTTATCAAGGACCTTTGGGATGACGAACGGGTGATTCATTCGTCAAAGATGCTAAAAGAGCCGCGCTTCAAAGTGCCCAGGAATGTGTTGCAGCCCGGTGGCTATTACAGTTGGCGCGTTCATGCCCGGGACATTAACGAAGACCAGAAACTGGGTGACTTTAATCACGGCTCACTGACAAGAGATATCGAATTTAGTGTAAAACCCTAAGGGTATTCCTCGAGTTGTATAAGAGTTCACTTATTTGCCGACCGGAATTCTGCTGATATGATTTGTCGCCGAAGGATCTTAATAACAAGGAAACAATGGGGGTAATAATGAAAAAAAGCATTCCAGTTGTTGATGTTCTAAGCCACAAGCACATGTATTCCACCACGGTTGCAGTGGCAGTACTTACTGCAGCGAGCCTGTTGATAGCGCCTGAAGCCACGTACGCAGATGGATCCAGATCGTTCGGTATCGAAATAACCAGTGACGATAACCTGAGCCGATCTCAACCAACTGAAGAACTTAGTAGTCCGGGTTTGGTGGGCACCTATTCCATTGGCAATCGACGTCAGTTGAGCGATACCAGTAGCCTGAATAGTGTGTACCAATTTGGTGCCGCATACTATTCGTCTTACACAGGCTATTCCAATGTATCTGCCGAGGCCCAGTTTGGCTATTTGAATAAAACTGGCTTGGGGCCCAACGCCTTGAGATGGGGTGGCAACGCCAACCTTGGCTACGCTTTTTATAGTGACGGAAATCGTTCCAATTTTTACTTCACCGGCGATCTATCAATCAGCAAGCGTTTCGGTGACGCCGTCGACTTTAATGCCGGTTATGCCTTTGATACAGCCTCAGCCAGTAACGCCGTTTACAGCATAACTGGGCACGGACCTAAAGTTGTGGTCGATTTCTCTATTAGTGACCAATGGCTGCTGTATGGCAGCTGGAAGAGCCGTACCGGTGACTCGTGGATGACCGCTGACTGGAGTGGTCTCGGTGATCCGGGGGGTACCGATAAAGCCCCATGGATCTCTGATAGCACCTTTGGCGGAGCCTATCGAGCTTATCGCAAAGAATCTAGTGGCACTGAAACCAAAATTGGAGCGAACTTTGTTTTAAGTGACAAGTCGTCAATCGATTTTGGTTACCTGAAACGATCGATTCAGGTAACTGGAACAACGGCCTGGTATTACAACAATATTTATTCAATAAGTTACGTTCAAAATCTGTAACGAGCTGTATTGGGGAAAGGCAGGTAATGCGACATTTTATTTTTAGTTCTGTAGTTGCAGTCTGCCTGTTGTCTCCCACAGCTTTTGCGGCAAGTGTTAGTGCCCTGGTGAAGGACCACAAGGGCAAGCCGCTAAAAGACGCAGTGGTTACGGTGTATTTGTCTGGCAACCAGAAAACAAAGGTGCAACCGGCAAAGACGGCAATCGATCAGATCGATAAGGAATTTGTGCCCCATGTACTGGTGGTGGCGAAAGGTTCACCGGTTTACTTTCCGAACAAGGACGATATTCGTCATCACGTCTATTCGTTTTCAAAACCCAAGAAGTTTGAATTGCCTCTTTATAAAGGTACACCGGCAAAGCCGGTAGTGTTTGACAAGTCTGGCGTGGTCAAACTGGGGTGCAATATCCACGACTGGATGCTGGGTTACATATATGTTGTCGATACAGCACACTATGGCATTACCGATAAGGCAGGTAAAAGTCAGGTGTCGGGTCTTCCCGTTGGTGATGTAAAGGTTATGGTTTGGCACCCGCGAATGAAAGGTGTGCCGGAAAAAACCGAAAAACAGGTAAAGTTGTCTGCTAGCGGCGTGAATAGCGTTGAATTCCAGATTAAGGCGCGAAAAGCATTCCGTGCACGACGCGCACCCCGCGCTGGCGGCCGTAAGTACTAGCCGTTTCTTCCAGGCCGTGCTCAGGTGCCTCGGCCAAACAGGTAGTCAGTATGCAGTTACACTTCAAGAGTTTCCGGAACCGCCTGCTAGTACTTTTTCTTGGCCTAATTGCAGTCGTACAAGTTGCCGCGTTCTTTATCGTGAATACTGCGGCAACCAATAGCGCACGAAATCAAATCGATTCAGCATTGATTACTACCTCTGGTAGTTTTAAGGAATTACTGGAAGAACGAACCAGTAGTCTACTTGTTGCAGCGCGCCTGTTGTCCGGAGACTTCGCCTTTAAAAAGGCCTATGCCACCGGTGATAACAAAACAATTCTTTCTGCACTGAACAACCATCGTGAACGTATCGGTGCTGACATGATGTTTCTGGTGTCACTGGATGAGCAGGTAATCGCAGACACACTGCATCCGGAAAAACATGGTGCCAAGTTTGCGTATCCCGGCCTAATTGAAGCGGCGGAAGACAATGAATACGGTGAGGCATCAGCGGTTTTACTGGTCGATGGTAGACCAGTGCAGATTGTTGTCGTGCCGCTTTTAACACCTACCCCGGACGCCTGGATCTGTGTCGGTTTCACCATCGATGATCGTATGGCCAAGGGTTTGAAAGAAATTAGTAATTCGGAAATATCATTTGTGACCAAATCAACCAAAGCGGATTGGATTACCGTTGCAACAACATTACCCCAGCAGAACATATCGCAATTGAAAAGCAATCTTCAGAGTCAACACTGGAAGGATAATATAAGCACAATTTTTAATTTGTCCGATGAACAATATGTTTCCCTTGTTGTGCCACTGGAAAAATCATCCAATCGGGTACTGGCGGTTTTGCAGCGGTCACTTGATATGGCACTGGCGCCAACGCGTAGACTGAGTTTATTGCTGGCGGGATTATTTACTCTCGGCCTGGCGTTGTCGGCGGTCGCCGCTGTAATCATTGCCCGCCGGGTGACGCGACCGGTGCTTACCCTGGTGGACGGTGCGCACCGAGTGAAAGAGGGTGACTTTAAAGAACCCGTGATTGTGCAACAGCAGGATGAGCTGGGCGAGCTGGCCAATTCATTTAATACGATGATGAGCGGCCTGGCGGAACGTGATCGTGTGCGAGATCTGCTCGGCAAAGTGGTGTCGATGGAAATTGCCGAAGAATTATTGAGCAAGGATATCGAGCTAGGCGGCGAAGAGCGAGAAGTCACTGTTCTGTTTTCCGATGTTCGGAATTTCACACAGCTTTGTGAGAATCGATCACCCCAGGAGGTGTTATCGATACTAAACGCCTATCTCACGCGAGTAAGCGATGTTATCGAATCGCAGGGAGGGGTTGTCGACAAGTTTATTGGCGATGCTGTGATGTCGCTATTTGGTGCACCGCTCAATCACGCAGATGACGGTGCAAGAGCAATGCGTACGGCCACTGGCATGTGTGAGGCATTAAAAGATCTTAACAAAGAATTCAGGGAGCAGGGCAAGCCGGAACTAGCTATTGGTATTGGTATTAATACTGCCGTTGTTGTCGCCGGCAATATGGGTTCACAGACGCGATTGAATTACACGGTAATCGGGGACGGGGTAAATCTTGCATCGAGATTGGAAGGCTTGACCAAGCACTATGGTGTACCGGTAGTAGTGTCCAGGGAAACTCGTGACGCAGCACCAGAATTTATTTACCGTGAACTTGACCTGGTCTGTGTAAAAGGCAAAACCGAACCTGTGGCCATTTACCAACCGATAGTGTGTGACGAAAATACCCAATCCGAGACCATGGAAACACTTGAGCAATACCAGGTTTGTCTACAGCACTATCGAAACAGGGATTGGGATTCCGCCATCAAATGTTTTGTTGAACTCAGTAAAAGGTATCCGGAAGACAATTTGTACCAGTTATACCTTGCACGCCTGGAATCCTTCAAAGCGAACCCACCCCCGGATGACTGGAATGGAGTATTCGAGTTCAAACAAAAATAACCTTTCACTTTACAGGGATGATTCACCGCATCCTCTTTGATATCAATCAAAGTTTTAATTTTTAGTCTAAATAGAATTAGCGGGTTTCTTTAGTGCAACTGTTGCTGAGAGTTCTGATAGGACTTGAAAATATTTAATATCAATCGACACAGTTTTAGATGGCGCACCTTTGTTGTGTTGCTCACCGCTGTGTGGGGTCTCAGTACTTCTGCTGCTGTTTACGGAATGTGCTGCCACCCGAATTCGGGTATCGATTCGAATTCGGTTCAGACCAAAGCGCCACAAGTTCACGATCACGGGCAACACGATGATGGGCCGAACCATTCAAGCGGTAAGAATCAAGCCAAGGTCGATCAAGAAAACGAATGTTTTGAAGTTCCCGTGCCAGACAATCTGGTTCTATTTTGTCAGACATCGAGCGCTGGCAAGAAGATAGACATCGATGAAACTGGCGATGTGCTTATTTCACAATGGAAGATGTCAGAGAGCCAGCTTATACATGCGCGGCTTCGACGATTATCATTACTCCCTCCACCAGAGCCCCTTTTTCTCCGGTTCCAAAGTTTCCTCGAATAGCTTCTTCCACTAGGCGCGTCGACTAGAGCAGTGTTTGCTGTCAGTTCGACTGCGATTCCTAGCTTTATTGTTCTCTCATCACACTATTTTTGTTGTGGTGATATTGCAGAATCAATAATTGGAGAAGACTCATGAAATTTAGTGAATCAAATTTTCGCGCGATTCTACTCGCTCTTGCTGTCACAACTCTTCCTTTGACTGCCTCGGCAGATCGTGATGATCGCATGATGCATGACGACGATAACATGCCGATGATGGGTATGGGCGGCGGCATGATGGGCGGCGGCATGATGGGCGGCGGCATGATGGGTATGAGCCCGATCTATATGCTCGACCTGAGTGATACACAACGTACGAAAATTCGCGCCATTCAACGTCAACTACGTCGTTCACATTTTGATGCCATGGAAAAAATGGCCGATCACCATGAAGCACTCTGGAAGCTGTATCGAGCTGAGAGACGAGATCCAAAACAAATCGGCACCGTCTACGGAAAAATATTCTTGATCAAGCAAAAAATGATTGAGTCGAGTATTGAGCAAAGTAACCGCATGGAAGCAGTGTTAACGAAAGAGCAACGCAAGCAGTTACGGGCCTGGAGCAAGAATATGGGAATGGGATACCGCGGTCGAGGTTATCGAGACAGGGACCATATGCGCCGAGGCATGATGAACTGATAGGCCGGTAAGAGCGGGGGCAGAAATAGGTTGTCCCCGCTGTTTGACCAACAAATATAGTGAGGTGAAATCATGATGGACGGAATGGGTTTTGGCGGCATGGGTATTGTTTTTTGGGTTCTTATTGTTCTCGTTGTTGCCGCGCTGCTGAAATATTTATTCAGTGGCAACCGTTAAACCACCAGATAAAACGTTGACTTTTCATATGTATATACGGTGAAGTAATTCTTCATTTTTAACCTTATATGGTTGATAGTAGATATTCGTGATCAGTATTAGAACGAGGTAGGCAATGAAAACACAGTTTTATGTAACAGGTATGAGCTGTAATGGCTGCGTGAAGAAGGCAACCGAAGCCGTTAGCAAGATACAGGGATTTGAAAATGCTGAGTTCAATCTAGAGGCGGGTACGGCGGTGATAGAGGGCACGATCGATCCTCAGGCAGCAGCCCAGGCGCTGACCGACGCGGGTTACCCGGCAGTTGTTAAAAGCGATTAAATAGGCCCGATGGACGATAAAACCAAAGAACCGATTCGACTGTCGATATCTGGCATGAGCTGCGCGGCTTGCGTGGCGACTGTTGAAGAAGCGTTAAGAAATACACCGGGGGTCGAAGAAGCAACTGTCAATTTTGCCGAACACACAGCTGATGTATCAGGCGAGACATCGGTTGATAGTCTAATTAAAGCGGTGAAGGACTCTGGTTACGGCGCCGCCGAGCTGCGCGGTTCTGAAGATGAGCAGGAGAAAGAAGCGGCCGAGTTTGCGCATTATCGCAAGCTGCTGAAACAAGCGGCGGTCGCGGGTGTTATCGGCGCTCCGTTGTTTTTATCCGGTGTGCTCGGTTACATGCCAGGTATGGCCACCCAGAATGAACGCTTGTTCTGGCTAGCGATCGGTGCTGCAACGCTGTTCGTTTTGATTTATTCCGGTCGCCACTTCTATATCGGCGCATGGAAGGCATTTCGCAATCACAATGCCAATATGGATACCTTGATCGCTCTGGGTACGGGCACGGCGTGGGTGTATTCAATGCTGATAACGATTTTTCCAGAAATTGTTCCCAGTCTTGCCCGCCATGCTTATTTCGAAGCGGCAACAATCATAATTGCCTTGATCAATTTCGGCTCGGCGTTGGAAATGCGCGCTCGCGGAAAAACATCCGAAGCCATAAAAAGGTTAATTGGGCTGCAACCAAAAACCGCGCGCGTTATTCGTGATGGAGTGGAAATGGATGTTCCTATCGAAGAGGTTGGGCTGGACGAAACATTGCGTGTCCGACCCGGAGAAAAGATTCCCGTTGATGGCCATATTATTGAAGGCCACTCTTCGATTGACGAGTCTATGTTGACCGGAGAGCCTTTGCCGGTGCAGAAAATAGTTGGGGATGAGGTGGTCGGTGGCACCATCAATAAGTCCGGTAGTTTCCTGTTTCAGGCCACGCATATCGGGAAAGATACGGCACTAGCGCGTATTATCGAGATGGTAAGACGCGCCCAAAATTCAAAGCCCGCCATTGGCCGTCTTGCAGACAAGATCTCCGCTGTTTTCGTCCCCACCGTCCTTATTATTTCGGTGATCACCTTTCTGGTTTGGGCCAACCTGGGTCCGGAACCGCGCATGAGTTACATGATTGTTACCACGATGACAGTGCTGATAATTGCTTGTCCCTGTGCATTAGGCTTGGCTACGCCGATATCGGTCATGGTGGGTGTGGGTAAGGCAGCAGAATACGGTGTGCTGATTCGAAAAGGAGAGGCCTTGCAGGTAGCAGGAAGGCTTACCACCGTGGTGTTGGACAAGACCGGGACAATTACGGAAGGCAAGCCAACGGTTACGGACATCGTGGCAGCTGCAAGTTGGGAGGACGCTGATATCCTGCACTACGCGGCCAGTATTGAAAGTGGTTCGGAACATCCGTTGGCAGAGGCAATTGTCGAGGCAGCGCGCGCAAAGAAACTTGAGCTTGATTCCGTTTCTGATTTCAACGCGGTAGCTGGTCACGGCGTGACTGGAGTTATTAATGGAAAATCCGTGGTCCTAGGTAATACGAAACTGATGCGAGAAAAAGGGATCGATGTAGATGAGCTCGAGACAAATGCTGAAATATTGGCGCTAACAGCACAGACACCGATGTTTCTAGCGATTGATCAAGAGCTGGCAGGCATAATCGCTGTTGCCGATCCAATTAAGACAGACTCGAAAACAGCCATTGATCGTATGCACAAACGAGGCATTAAAGTCGTGATGTTGACCGGTGACAACAGTAAAACGGCCGGCGTGGTTGCAGAGCAGGTTGGTGTAGACGAAGTGATTGCCGAGGTTTTGCCCGAAGACAAAGTGAACAAGGTGGCTGAGCTTCAGAAGCGCGGCGACATTGTAGGAATGGTCGGTGATGGCATTAATGATGCGCCGGCGTTGGCACACGCCAATATCGGATTTGCTATTGGTACCGGGACTGACGTTGCAATTGAAAGTGCGGATGTAGCTTTAATGCGCGGTTCTTTGCACGGCGTACCGGATGCCATTGATATCTCGCGTGCAACTGTGAGAAATATTAAACAGAATCTGTTTGGTGCTTTTATCTACAACTCACTAGGCATACCCGTCGCCGCCGGTATTTTATTCCCATTCTTTGGAATTTTGCTCAATCCTATTATCGCTGGCGGCGCCATGGCGATGTCTTCCGTTACCGTTGTAAGTAATGCCAATCGATTGCGTTTCTTCTCTACCGGGGGCAAGCATTGAATTTGCTCGCGATAAACTCTTTCGGAGTTGTGTTGATCGTGTTGATTGCATGGTGGTTCTGGTTATCGCGTCCAAAAGCGCGCTCTGAAAGCGGTGTCAAACCAATTGAAATATTGGTAGACAATGGAGTCTATTCACCGTCCCGCATTGAAGTGCCCGTGGGTCGACCAATAATCCTGCGTTTCTTGCGAAAAGATGCCAGTCCCTGTGCCGAAAAAGTATTGTTTAATGATTTCGATATTGCCGCAGATCTGCCGGTTGACGAAGCAACCGACGTCGTCGTTATTCCTAAAGAACCGGGGGAGTTTGAATTCACCTGTCAGATGCAGATGTATCGCGGGCAATTAGTGGTAAAAGCAGCTGGCTGAGCCTAGGCGCCCGCCGCGCTAAGATATTCCGCCTCGGTCATCTGGTCGCCTGACAAGCCCCGAAGTCGAGAGACACTCAGGACATCAATACCACCTCTCGGGGAATCAATAATCTGTTCGCGTCTGAATTCGGCCATGATGCGGCTGACAGTTTCTACAGTTAATCCAAGCATTTCACCAATTTCCTGCCGAGAAAGTGGTAGCGGTAGGTGAACCGTCTCGTCGGCATCTGCTGGTACCAGAGAGAGAATGAATGATGCGACCTTTTCGGTTGCATTCTTTAGACCCAGGTTGCAGATCATTGCCTGGGAAAGCCCCAGTTCCTGATTCAGCAGGCTAATGACATCGAGCGCTGCTTCCGGGTTTTGTTGCAAAACCCGCTTCATATCTTTGTGCTCGATACTGCAGGTATTTAGTTCGGTGAGGGCGGTCGCTGTCACCGGGTAGA
>CAJICK010000012.1_pt1 | contig 18940 bp, 22 predicted proteins | sample 9199621 | NCBI WGS metagenome assembly CAJICK01 (sample SAMEA7708342, study PRJEB35096) | sediment metagenome | biome: marine neritic benthic zone biome [ENVO:01000025]; feature: sediment [ENVO:00002007]; material: shallow marine sediment [ENVO:03000034] sea grass bed [ENVO_01000059] ... | reverse complement strand
TATGCACATCAACAGTACGTTCCTCCACATAGACATTGGCACCCCAGACATTATCCAACAACTGGGCACGACTATACACCCGTTCCGGGTGGCTCATGAGGAAACGCAATAATTTGAATTCCGTGGGCCCCATTTGTAACACGGAATTGTTAGCGGTTACCCGATGGCTCGACGGATCCAGCGTTAAACCTCTGGACTCCAGCGGCTTTTCTCCACCCCCAGGCTCCGTGCGTCGTAATACCGCCTTGATTCGAGCGACAAGTTCGCGTGGCGAGAAGGGCTTGGCAACGTAGTCATCGGCACCGATCTCGAGGCCGCGTATTTTGTCTTCTTCTTCACCGCGGGCGCTAACCATAATTAATGGAATTTCAGATGTCGCGTCACCCGCTTTCAGGCGACGGGCGAGGTCAATGCCGCTCATGCCCGGTAGCATCCAGTCGACCAGAATCAGGTCCGGTCGATTGTCGGCGACAACGACCATGGCTTGTTCACCGTCCGCTGCTTCCAGCACGTTAAAGCCGGCCTTCTCGAGGGCCAGACGAACCATTTCACGAATCGGTCGTTCGTCCTCTACCGTTAATATCGTTTTTCCGGTTTCACTCATGTGGATTTCCGTCAATTACCAGAGATGCGGTATTAGACCGGTGTAATATTACAGCTCTATTACACATGTTTGCGAATATGTCATGTTTAATTACTATTCGGTTACGGGTCCAGATTATTTTCTGACCACTAATTCACGAACGATTCAGCTTATGCAGGTTATAATTTTTTTAAACAATTCTTGATTACAGACAAAAGAAATCAATCTGTGCGAATTCATCTACGTATTTTTCTGCTCCTCTCCATACTGGCAGCCATTTTGCCTGTCAGTTCCTGGGCCGATCCATTGATTGCCCGTCAAGGTGTGGACCACTTACTTAAACTGGAATTCGACAAAGCTGAAACCAAATTTGCGCAACTGAGAAAGCAGAATCCTGATTACGCGTTACTGGGATTTCTTCAAGCCAGTGTGTATTGGGTAAAAGCGGAGGCCAGTCAGGGCGGCGAACGCAAAGCGGCCTGGAGTCAGGCGGAGAAGCGCCTGGAACAGGCCATTGATGAAGCGAAAGAAGCTCTCGAAGAAAATCCCAGGGATCCCCTATGGCGGCTCAATCTGGGTATGTCACAGTTTTTTCTTGGACGGGTTCAAGTGGAAATGAAGAGGCTGTTCAAGACCATTCGATATGCGCGGGCCGGAAGGGATGTTTTGCGTGATCTCATTAAAGAACATCCTGATATGGAGGACGCCTATTTTGTCCTTGGCATGTATGAGTACATTGCCGGATCAGTTCCGCGAGGATTGAAATGGCTTACCCATTTATTTGATATTAGTGGTGATCGTGCTTTGGGCGTTAAGTATCTGGAGCGCGCCACGTCTCGAGCCCGTGTCATGGCACCGGAGGCGGCACGCATGTTGTTGGCCGCCGCCGGTCTCCAACCCGAGTATGTAGAACCGTGTCGGTATTTGTCGTTGTCACGACAAACGGTGAAGCTCTATCCGGAAAATCCACATTACTCGGGAGCCAATCAATTGATTCTGGTGCATTGCGGTTTCCCCAAAGAGGCACTGGTAGAAAACAAACGGGCTTTCGATGCTTTCCTTGAACGCTTTCCGGATATGGTAAATCCGCTCAATCTGGTGAAACTGCAGGTCTATCCTGCGATCGGTGCTATCGACAAGATCGAGGAAATGGCGCCACTATTCACTAAGAGAGATCACTCTCATTGGTATCTCGCCAAAGGCCAAGCCTATGATGTGCTTGGTCAGAGAAAAAAGGCGGTAAAGATTTATGAAGAAATTATCTATGCGGCAGACAATCCCGATGATCCTTCAATACTGGGCGAGATACCGCCAGACTTTGTGGTGGAGAAGGCGGAGCTATATTACAAGCATCCGTATCTACGCCCCGAACCGGTAACGATTGATAACAACATGATGTTAGGTCTTAACGATCCGACCAAACCACTTGAACCGATAGTACCGGATAGCAAAAAACCGATATCTCCGGATAGTCCAATCGGTTGGTAAAAGCGTTAATTTTTTCCCTTTTGTTTTAAAAGCTTTCGTCGATCTCGTTTGTCAGGACGGTGATCAGGTCGTGGCACGTACTGTTTATTTAGACGAAGTTGTTCAGACAGGGCTGTACGTCGCCGCTTGCTCTCGTCCGTCTCGGAGTAGAGAGTCTGTGCCACTGTAGCCGGGCCGCGCTTCTCGGAAAGCTCACTTACTATGACATCAAACGTGAACACCCCTTTGGTAATCTTGAGGTGGTTGCCAATGCCAACGGCGCGCGCTGGCTTTGATCTGGTGCCATCTACGTGTACTTTCCCACCGCTAACGGCTTCAGCTGCCAGAGCTCTCGTTTTGAAGAACCGAGCGGCCCACAACCATTTATCGAGTCTTACGGGATTTTGAGCCATAATTGAAATATGCGCGTTTGGATAAAAACCTACTTAAGGAGATTCTATTGTGAGCGATGATTCGCATACAGCCGGGTCGGAAGCGCGCCGTAAGCCGCGACGGCAGACATCGCACGAGTTTATGTTGAGTCATCCTTCGATAGGTAAAAGCAACTACCGCTCCCGAGACTTAAGCCTTAGTGGTGCATTCATAGAGGGCAGTTTTCAGGGCGTAAATCCAGGAGACACTATCGAAATCGAGTTCACCATGGGTATAGATCCGGCCATAACACACGAATTATCGGCTTCGGTGGCGCGGATTACTGATGATGGCGTTGGTCTCAAATTCCTTGGCGTCGATATGGATACTTATGGTGCCTTGCTCGATTTGACCATGATGACGTAACGACAATCAATTGAACACGAAATTGTTGCTCACGCGAAACGGAATTCTTTAAATAATTCCCTAATAAATTGCCTGACTGCCTTCCAGTGGTCTATATTTTAGGGAGTAATGATCGATGCCCATAGAGGGGTGTATGGAAAACGCGAACTCAGCGCGGGGTGCTGAACGGCGCGAAAACCCGCGTAAAAATGTTACCCGGCCAGCGGTATTAACCAATTCGCGGTTGGGCTCACAGGCAGGCTGGATTACAGATGTTAGCCTCGATGGCGCTTTTGTACGCTCAGATTGGCGTGATGTACCCACATTCACTGCAGTTGAAGTCACTGTTACCTTAAGCACCGGCGAAGAGCGCAAGGTTAAAGAATATCGACTACCAGCCACTGTTGCCCGTACAACAGAAGAAGGGATGGGTGTTCGATTTGAAAGCCTTGATATGGAGTCATATAGCGCGCTGCTGGATATGCTCTACACGAAATAGTCGCCACCAGCTCATCGTAAAAGTGCCGCAGGACTCGAGCGGCCATATTGTTATGTTTGAAAATGAATCAGCGACAATTTCGATTACTAGAAAAATTCCTGTCTCAGCCGACCGCCCCGTTTCGTGAGCATCTGGTATCGCAACTGGTTTGCGAGCAACTGACAAATAGACAAATTCCCTTTTTTATTGATCCCACCGGTAACATCATTATCGGTGCAACAGGGCTCCGCGAGTACCGTTCATTGTTGAACCAAAAAGATGATGAACCACTTCGCATACTTGCGGCACACATGGATCATCCGGGGTTTCATGGAAAGAAATGGCTTGCCAACGGCCGCCTGGAGGTTACCTGGCATGGCGGCTCACCGACAAAACATCTCAACGGAGCCCGGGTATGGTTGGCTAGCCAGGAAGGGGCTTTAACGCATGGCCACCTGAAACGACCGAAGCTTCATCGTTCTGGCCACTATGTCACCAGTGCAGAAATCCAGCTCGAGAAAGGGGCCGGAGTGCGTCGACTCAAAGCCAGAGATGTTTTTGGCGGCCTGGCATTTCGTTCGCCGGTATGGCGTAGCGGCAAGCGCCTGTACACGAAGGCGGCAGATGACCTGGTTGGAGTATTCGCTATTGTAGAAACGGCGATCGCCACATATGGTCGGCAGCGAATACAGCGCCAGCCCTTTGTAGGTCTGTTAACTCGAGGCGAGGAGGTCGGGTTTGTTGGGGCGATCGCTCATTTTGAGTCAGGGCAGCTGCACAAAGCAAAACGTGATCTGGTGTTTGTTAGTCTTGAAGCTTCTCGCACGCTACCCGGTGCGGTGTTAGGAAAAGGTCCTATAGTCAGGCTGGGTGATCGTCGTACGGTTTATGATTCGAGCTACCTGAAAACCTTAATTGATATAGCGAGTAAGGTGTTGCCCGGTCGTCATCAGCAACGAATCATGGACGGCGGTGCCTGTGAAGCGGCGGCAGCGACCATCTGGAATTTACCGGCGATCGGCATCACATTACCATTGGGTAATTATCATAATCAGGGATTCGAGGGTGGTCAGGATTGCGTGGCACCAGGTGGCCCCGCACCTGAGTTTGTAAACATTGACGACATTGATGGTTTGCTTGTTCTCTGTCGCGCACTAGTGCGACCGGGGCACAACTGGGCTGATCCATGGCAAAAGCAGAAACTTCGTCTGCAAAAAAATTCCAAGCGCTATTCCAGGTATTTATAGCTAGTTATGAATGAGAGAACAGAAACGCCCTACGAATTATTGGGCGGTGAACGTCGATTGCGCGAGTTAGTTGAGCGTTTCTACTACGGAATGGATACCTTGCCGGAAGCACGAGAGATTCGTCGAATGCATCCGGACGACCTGTCTATATCGATTGAAAAACTGTTTATGTTTTTATCTGGTTGGTTGGGCGGCCCATCTTTATATATTGAGCAGTACGGTCACCCCCGGCTGCGCGCACGCCACTTGCCTGTATCGATAGGTAAGCCTGAGCGTGACCAGTGGCTTATGTGTATGGAGCGGGCCATGGATCATCTGGAAGTAGAAGGGAAGCTCAGGCAACAGTTGTCAGCGGCGTTTGAGCGTACCGCGGATCATATGAGAAACCGGGACGTATGAGTAAACTCAATCGACGCACGGTCATTGTTAACGCGCTTTGGCTGCTTGCGTTTCTGGTTGTTTTTTTCGGTGTGCGCGCATATCAAAAGCGGGATATTCCCCGTGGGCCGGCACCTGAACTAACGGGCAAATCGCTAGATGGGCGCATACTTTCGCTCGCCTCAATTGATAAGCCTGTGTTAGTGCATTTCTGGGCAAGCTGGTGTCGTATTTGCCGTTGGGAGCAGGACACTATTCAATCGATTGCAGAAAGCTATCCCGTGATCACTGTTGCAATGCAGTCAGGTGGCGACCTTGAGGTGCGAGATCACGTGAATAAAAACAAGCTGCGCTTTCCTGTAATCAACGATGAATCCGGTGAAGTGTCACAGCGCTTTGGGGTCAGGGTGGTACCAACCACGTTTATCGTGGACAAAAACGGCGATATCAGTTTCGTCGAAGTCGGGTATACGTCAGAACCAGGTTTGCGAATGAGATTGTGGTTGGCGGAGCTTGAGAGCTAAAGGGCCTAAGGTTTTCGGCGCGATTTGAACGCATTCACTTCGCGAACAATCGTTTCGAACGGTAACTTTTCAACTTCGCCGTATTTGGTAATAGCCTGGTCGAGCAATCGGTGAATATCGATTGGGCTGGGTTCACTCATTTCCGATTGCAGGCCAAGCAAACTACCACACTGAATTTTGATTTCCTTGCCGAAAGGCAAAGGTGCATTTTCTTGTTCCGGGCGAACTGCAAACATCGATTTGCCATGCATGATGTCGAGAAAATTGCGACACGATGCTCGAGCGTCCCCTGACTTGCAGCTGACCGCCTCGCGCTCTGCGATATTCAATCGCTGTGCATATTCACAGGATCCGCAACGTCGTAAGATTGCGCGTTCAAATACACAGGGCACCGCGTTGACCTCACGGTAGGTTTGGCGGTACTGATTTTCATCCATAACAGTTTTGGGCTTCGAGAGGATTTACCCGTCTGATTCGGCCAGGTGCTCCTTGAGATGCTCGATTCCCTCAGATGCAATATCTCGAACCACTGGATCCTTATCTGTCAGACTGGCTTCAAGCAATGCAATACTGTCTTTGTTTTCGGTAAGAGATAAATAGTGACAAGCGTCGGCTCGCACCCGTGCGTCAGGATGCTGAGTCAACTTCGACAAAGGAGCAGACAGTTGTCTGGCAAGGCCGCTTCCCTCGAGGCCCTCGAGCAGGGCACCAAGACCCACTCGTGTCTGCATGGCGGTGTTACTGTCAGCCGCAAGGGTTGTAACGGCTTCAAGCCGAGACGGTTCTTCCCGAATCATGGATTCGACTCGATCCAGTCGGCCCGATTTCAGTTGTTCATCGATATACCAGGCCATACCGTCACTGGACTGCGCCTGTAACGCCCAATTTCGCAATTCAATAGGGGATTGTGCCCCTTCAAGCACAAAGGGACCGATTTGGGTCCACGGTACCGACCTGACTCCTCGTGAAGTCGCCGGTTCCGGATCGACAGCAATATTTACGATTTCGAGGCGGGCGAGCGCGCCTTCTTTCACCAGTTCCTCTAAGCCCTTAAGTGCCTGTGCACAATGAGGGCAACCAGGACTGATCAGGATTAGTGCTGAAGGCGGCGCAATTTCTTGTTTGGTTTCCTGGGGCATGACGCTGGCTCAACGGGTGGCGACAAGGACATTGTCTGTGTTCATTGGGCATCGAACAATAGAAGTTGTGAAATTTCTATGGGATCTTCAGCTCAAATTCGATGGTTCAGTGCTGGGTAGGTGCTGCATCGGATGGAGTGGCAGAGGCAAATATCTGCTCGATATCCACGGCATCGAATTCATAATGTTCGTTGCAGAATTCACAGTCGACAGATACCGCGCCGCGCTCACTGATCAGATTGTTTAATTCATCTGCTCCCATTACACGCAATGCCCTAACAACGCGCTCCCGTGAACAAGAGCAGGAAAACTTCATGGGTTCAGACGCAAACAATCGAATGGTTTCTTCGTGGTACAGCCTGCGAATGATGTCGTTGGGGGGCAGCATCAAAAGTTCATCACGTGTGAGTGTTTCTGCCAGATGGATCGCTCGATTCCAGTCGTCGGATTCCGCCATCTCTTCTTTATGAGGTAGTTTTTGTATTAGCATTCCGCTCGCCTGATTGTGGTCAGACGCAAGCCACAATCTGGTTTCAAGCTGTTCTGACTGTACTAGGTAATCTTCAAGAGCCTTGGCAACAGTTTCTGCCTCAAGCGCAACAATGCCCTGGTATCGCTCCTTGCCGAGTTTTGGGTCGATAGTGATCACAAGTTGGCCGTCGCCGAAAAGTTCTGACAGTTCTTCAGATTCCGGTTCCTCTTTCCATTGCGCGGTCGCGCGCAGCGTACCGCTACTGGTGCATTCAACAACCAGTAATGAAACCGGGCCATTGCCGCGTATCTGCATAATTAGCGATCCCTGGAACTTGAGTGTGGCAGACAGAAGCGAGGCCGCAGCCATAAATTGGCCCAGGGTGTTTTGAATTGCAGGGGGGTAGTGCCGTTTTTCCAGTACCGAGCGCCAGGTACTATCCAGGTGTACCAGTTCGCCTCGCACCGGGCTGTCCTCAATAAGGAAGCGCTGCAAGGTATCTTGTTGACTCATAGGGAAGCAAAAACCGAAAACGAGGCGCGAGAATACACCGGTTTAAAGTTTACTGCGAATTCGTCCGATCCGGGGCGGGGTAGTCCTTACTTCAGGCCGCGTCTAGCACCTCGCGCAGGAAATGATAGGTGTCGGTATCAAAATCGTGGAAACGTAAACCGACACCATCGGTATTCACGCGGACTATTTTGGCAGGCAGGCGCAGTTGGAGACCGGTATGTCCATTGTGACCAGTCAATACCGCGTCAACGGTAGCTCCCTGTGTCAAAGTTATTTGTCCGGTATGCACAAACATACCTTCGACGCTAATGTCGCGAGTTCTGCAAGGAAGCAGGCCAAGACGATCATAATAAATGGCCACGTTCAATGAGACGGGTTTTCTAGAGCTCCATCGACGTTCTGACTGCATGTCTCCTCCTTGTAACCTGGTATCAATGGAATTGATAGCCAGGCACTACACGTTGTTGATCAATGCAATCGAGGAATGATTTCCTCGCAACTGTGCCGGTAGATGCTGTTGGGATGGACACAGTTCCGTCGTAATGAAATGACGAACATCTAATTATATACCAGGCGCAATAGAGAGCGATGATAGTGCTACACAATCAAGTGGTATCGCAGAAAATTTATTACGACATGCGCCTAGGTAATTGACCTAATTAGATAAAAAGATCTGGAGAAAAGCCTAGAAGGCTTCAAACCGACGTGCACTGGCTAGACTCCTGCGCCAGTAGCGGTTCTTCAACGAAGAGATTCTGACTCTTTTGCCACTGGAAGGTGCATGGACAAAACGGTTGTTGCCTATATAAATTCCGACGTGCGAACGCCTTTTTCCCAGCTGATCAAAAAACAACAAATCACCGCGACGAAGGCGATTGGAGGGGATGCGGCGAGTGGTGCGGTACTGATATCTAGTGTTACGAGGTACGTTTAAGCCTGCCAAGCGGTAGCTGTATTGCACCAGTCCGCTGCAATCAAAGCCTTGTCTGGGATGATTGCCACCATAACGATAACGTGTGCCGATCATTTTCTGGGCATATGCGGCGGCACGTTCCCCATACACTGAGTAACTGTGCTTGGGTTTGGCCGGTGCGCTGGAACATCCAGCCAGAATTATTCCGGCGAGAATTGTGAATAAGCCTGATCTGAGAATTTTTACGTGATTCATGTTTACCTCCCAAGCCCCAACACATGTAGACCCGGAATAGCCTCACTTCGTTCCCAAAGTTTTTCGAATTTCTGCGATAGAGCGCCGACTTCGTGGCTGGCGCTGAAATCGACCAGACATTCTGCTTTTTCGCTGTCAGGTTGCCTCAGATAGCCGTCGCGATCAATCACGATGAACATTTCTGAATAACTACCGGCGCCTTCGCCAAGTTGTTTCAGTTCAACGAAGTCGCTGAGCCGTTGGGCGAGGTCGGTGATCCGGCCGTTATGACGAATCGTTTCATCGCCACGCTGGACCAGGATGCGTACTCGATTCGGTCTGCCGCCGGTGCATAGCTTAGCCAAAGCATCGATGACTCGTGAGTTGTTAAAGTAATTGGCATCAAGTACTGGTGAGAATATTGCAATATTGTGACGGGCCTGTTCAAAGGCGGCCGCCACGTTTTCCTTGATCGCTTCACGACCGGAAGCCCTAAAACGGCTGTCCGATTCTGCGTCTGTTTGTTTTTCTTCGTTGCCCATATGCTTTTGTTATGGGAGGATGGTGCACGTTTTTTCACCAACCTGCATAATTAATGTGCTAAAAATAATAGCATAGCCGCTACAGACGTGGAGGAATAAAAATGAAAGCACAATTACAGATCGGTTTGAGAGTTGGCGCCTCATTATTGGTGCTGTTGGCGTTAGCACTCTTCGCCGAACCTATGAGCGCACATAAGGCAATAAGTTCTGGTGCCTACGACAGCGCAACTCATTTCTTACTGGCTGCAAATCTCCTTGGATTAGCCGTCATCATATTTGTGGTAGCAGCGAATCCACAGGCGGATACTTTAGGGGCGCTGGCCGCCGCGCTGCTTATCCCCGGATTAGTGGCATTCCACCAGATGCTGGTAAGCGGCACTATGCCTCTCAATATCCATACCGTTGCCGGCCTGATTGCGATCGTTGGTTTCGGGATGTATTTGATGTTGGGCAGAACGCAAGATCTGTCGGAAACAGCCCCGGCGAGAGTGGCGAAGAAACCAGCGAAAAAGGCCAAAAAGAAAGCGGCTCCGAAGAAAAAGGCCAAAAAGAAAGTGGCGAAAAAAGCCAAGAAAAAAGCGGCTAAGAAGAAACGCCGTTAACCGGTAGAAATCTGGAAAAACGCCCGCTTTTAGCGGGCGTTTTTTTTGGCTTGTTCTACTGCGTTCCCGACATAACTGGCCGGCGTCATTTCCAGAAGGGATAGTTTGGCATCTTCCGGAATGTCTAATGCTGAGATGAAATCCTGCAGCGATTCGCGTGTAATGTCTTTCTTGCCTCGTGTAAGCGCTTTCAGTTTCTCATAAGGCTTTTCAATGCCGTAACGGCGCATCACGGTCTGAACCGGTTCAGCCAACACTTCCCAGTGGCGATCGAGGTCTTCGGCAAGGGTTGTGCTATCGACCTCGAGCTTGCCAATACCGCGAAGCGTCGAGGAGTAGGCCAGGACCGAATAGCCAATCCCGACACCCATATTTCGAAGCACCGTGGAATCGGTGAGATCACGCTGCCAGCGACTGATGGGTAGTTTGGCAGCAAGGTGACCCAGTACTGCGTTGGCGATACCAAGGTTCCCTTCGGAGTTTTCAAAATCGATAGGATTCACCTTGTGCGGCATGGTTGAGGAGCCGACTTCGCCCTCAATCAGTTTCTGGCGGAAATACCCCAATGAGATGTAGGCCCAGATATCACGGTCAAAATCGATCAGGATGGTATTGAAGCGGGCAACTGCGTCAAACATCTCGGCGATATAATCGTGCGGTTCAATCTGTGTTGTGTATGGATTCCAGGTAAGCCCGAGACCGGTAACAAAATTATCGGCGACCTTGGGCCAGTCGATATCAGGGTAGGCCGAAAGGTGGGCATTGTAATTCCCAACCGCGCCATTGATTTTGCCTAACAGTGCGACATTGGCCAGTTGATCACGCTGGCGTCGCAAGCGCTGGGATACATTGGCCATTTCTTTACCCAGTGTTGTCGGCGACGCTGGCTGACCATGAGTGCGCGACAGCATGGGAATGTCAGCGTAGCGTGATGCTAATTCGTCAATGGCATCAATCACTGCATCGGCTTTTGGCAACAAGACTTCGTCACGTGCATGTCGAAGTATCAGCGCGTGAGACAGGTTGTTGATATCTTCCGAGGTGCAGGCGAAATGAATGAACTCGCTAACAGCTTCAATCGCCTTATTGCCGGCAATTTTTTCTTTAAGAAAGTACTCCACCGCTTTTACGTCATGATTGGTGGTGGCTTCAATTTCTTTTACGCGTTTAGCGTCGTTCTCATTGAATTCGGAGACGATTTTGTCCAGCACCGCATTGTCATCACCGGAAAAGGCCGGGACTTCGGCGATGTCAGAATTCTCGGCGAGCATCTGCAACCAGCGTACTTCAACCAGTACGCGAAAATAAATTAGCCCGTATTCGCTGCAAATCGAACGCAGTGCGGAAGTGGCGCGACCATAGCGGCCATCCAGTGGAGATACAGCCGTCAGGCTGCTCAACTCAAGGTGCTTGGGATCAGACATTCTCGTTTTTTCTTGGTTTGTTTTCGTGGTTTTTCCACGGGAGCACGGATTCTACCAGAACGCCGTGCCCGAGGTGGAGTGCTGGCAGATTTTAGTAGGTAGTCCAGCGTGTGAGTTCTCGTAATGCAGCCTACTGAATAATGCCACCGCCAAGGCATACATCGTCATCGTAAAAAACTATCGACTGACCGGGTGTGATGGCTCGTTGCGCCTGGGTGAAATGAACATCTACTCGTTCTCCTTCAAACATCAGTTGGCAAGGCGTGTCATCCTGTCGATAGCGGATTTTGGCACTACATTTAAATTGGTCAGTCGGAGGATTTCCGCTTATCCAGGCAAGGTCGGTAGCGCTTAGTGAGTCACGATACAAAGCCGGATGGTCCTGACCCTGAACCACGTACAGAATGTTGCGATTAAGGTCCTTGCCGGCGACATACCATGCATCACCCGGACCGCCGATCCCAAGGCCGTGGCGTTGACCAATAGTGGCGTACATGAGTCCGTCGTGCTTTCCCTTGACCTCTCCGTCCAGGGAGTGAATCTCTCCCGGTTGTGCCGGTAGATAGCGAGCCAGGAAATCCTTGAATCGTCGTTCACCTATAAAACAGATGCCTGTGCTGTCCTTACGGTCATAGTTAACGAATCCGGCATGCTCAGCCAGTTGCCGTACTTTCGGTTTTTCCAGCTCACCAATCGGAAATAATGAATGCGCTAACTCGTGCTGGCCGATGGCATAAAGGAAATAACTCTGATCCTTGTTTCTGTCTTTGCCGCGCAGCAAACGATAACCCTGGTCGAGCTGGTCAACACGGGTGTAGTGACCAGTGGCGATGTGTTCCGCACCAAGTGACATTGCATATTCCAGGAATGCCTTGAATTTAATCTCCTTATTACACATTACGTCGGGATTGGGTGTGCGACCGGCCCTGTATTCCTCCAGAAAATACGCGAACACACGGTCCCAGTATTCGCTGGAGAAATTGATTGCGCGTAGCGGAATCTCCAGTTGTGCACAGACCTCACGTGCGACGCGATAATCTTCCTCAGCGGCGCAGTATTCTTCGTCGTCATCTTCTTCCCAGTTTTTCATGAACACACCGGTGACCTGGTAGCCCTGCTGCAGAAGCAGCATGGCGGCCACCGCGGAATCGACACCGCCAGAGATTCCGACTACGACATGTTCCTTGTTAGACATAAGAGAAGATTTATCCAAATTACAGGTCGTGCAAGACATCGAGCGGCATGAGTTCACCGTTTAGGTAATCGGTCACACATCTCAATACCTGTGGACTTCGATGTCTGTCGCTAGACTGTGTTAATTCGTCCCGGCTTAACCATAAAGTTCGGACGATACCATCGTCGAGCATTCGCTCTTCTTCCCATTGAAGCAATTCACCGGTGAAGGCGAACCGAAGGTAGGTTGTGTCCTTGTCTGGATGCCGCCAGCGATAGATGCCTATCAATCCGGTAGGGCGAAAGTGCCATGCTGTTTCTTCCAGGGTTTCACGAACGACGGCATCAGTCAGGCTTTCACTTTCTTCAAGATGACCCGCTGGCTGGTTGATCATCAGGCCAGCATCGGTTTCCTCTTCAACCACGAGGAATTTGTCGTCGCGTGCGACAACGGCGGCGACTGTTACGTTGGGTTTCCAGACCATAGCGCTACATTATATGTGAGCACTTGTTTCGCGCCACTGGCCAGGTTGAAGGTTTTCCAGTCGCCAGAACCCGATGGCAACACGTACCAGGCGAAGTGTCGGGTAACCAACCGCAGCCGTCATGCGACGCACCTGGCGGTTGCGACCTTCAGTAATTGTGATTTCCAGCCAGCTGGTCGGAATATTCTTGCGAAAACGTATCGGTGGATCGCGCGGCCATAAGTCAGGCTCCGAGATTGATTTCACCTTTGCAGGTTTGGTTTTACGCCCCTGGATGACCACGCCCCGTCGCAGTTGGTTTAGGGCCTGTTCGTCGAGCACGCCTTCGACCTGGACCCAATAGGTTTTTTCCGTTTTATGGCGAGGGCCAGACAAGCGATTCTGCAGTGCGCCATCGTTGGTAAGCAGCACCAGGCCTTCACTGTCACGATCCAACCGGCCAGCCGGATAAACGTCGGGCACATCGACAAAATCCGCGAGGGTTGTTCGACCCTCACTGTCGGAAAACTGGCACAAGACATCGAAAGGCTTGTTCAGCAGAATCAGGCGTGTTTTGGGTTTCATCGTCGCCAAATGCTGTACTGGCTTGGAGGGGCGGCGAGGGATGGTAGAATGCGCCCCTTTCGTGGATGTCCGACGCAGATTGGGCAAACCGGTGTCTCAATATTTACGGAGTGGCAAATGGCCTTCGACAAAATTTCAGTACCCTCTGAGGGTGAAAAAATCACTGTTGGTGACAACGGTCTAAATGTACCGGATCAACCCATTATCCCCTTTATTGAGGGTGATGGCATCGGAATTGATATCACCCCGGTGATGAAAAAAGTCGTGGATGCGGCCGTGGACAAGGCTTATGGCGGCAAACGCAAGATTGTCTGGATGGAAGTTTATGCCGGTGAAAAGGCCACCAACACTTACGGCGACAATGTCTGGTTGCCGGACGAAACATTTGAAGCAGTGAAAGACTATGTGGTGTCAATCAAAGGTCCACTTACGACACCAGTTGGCGGTGGTATTCGTTCGCTGAATGTCACCTTGCGACAGGATCTTGATCTATATGTTTGTCTGCGTCCGGTACGTTACTTTGCCGGTACGCCGAGCCCGGTAAAAGAACCGGAAAAGACCGACATGGTGATTTTCCGTGAAAATTCCGAAGACATATACGCGGGCATCGAGTGGGCCGCAGAAACCGATGAAGCCAAAATGGTTATCAAGTTCCTGCAGGACGAAATGGGTGTAAGTAAAATACGTTTTCCGAACACCTCCGGCATCGGTGTAAAGCCGGTATCGCGTGAAGGTACGCAGCGACTTGTGCGCAAGGCCATCCAGTACGCCATCGACAACGATCGTGACTCGGTAACGCTGGTGCACAAAGGCAACATCATGAAGTTCACCGAGGGCGCGTTTAAATCGTGGGGTTATGAGTTGGCACAGAGTGAATTCGGCGCCAAGGAAATTGACGGAGGCCCATGGTGTTCGTTCAAGAATCCGAATACCGGCACCGAGATTGTGATCAAGGATGTGATTGCTGATGCTTTCTTGCAGCAGATTCTGCTGCGACCTGATGAGTACAGCGTTATCGCGACCCTGAACCTCAATGGTGATTATGTTTCCGATGCTCTGGCGGCTCAGGTTGGTGGAATCGGGATCGCGCCGGGCGCCAATTTGTCCGATTCGGTGGCCATGTTTGAAGCCACTCATGGCACGGCACCAAAATATGCGGGCAAAGATCAGGTCAATCCCGGTTCACTGATCCTCTCAGCCGAAATGATGTTGCGTCACATGGGTTGGACCGAAGCTGCAGATCTCATTATCGGCGGCATGGAAGGTGCGATTCAGGCTAAGACAGTGACCTACGATTTTGAGCGCTTGATGGAGGGGGCCACCAAGGTTTCCTGTTCAGGATTCGGCGAGGCAATGATCGCCAATATGTAGCGTCCAGCGAGAATCACAACCAAAAAGCCCGGTCCTCATTTCTGAAGGCCGGGCTTTTTTTATGAAGTTTGGGTTTTGCTCAGGCTGTGGATTCAGCAGGCATTATTTTGGAGGCTTGCGGACCTTTTGGACCATCTTGTACCTCATATTCAACTGCCTGGCCTTCCTTCAAGGTCTTAAATCCGTCCATCTCGATTGCAGAAAAGTGTGCAAACACATCCGTTCCGCCATCTTCAGGAGAAATAAAACCGTAGCCCTTACTGGCACTAAACCACTTGACTGTTCCTGTTGCCATCCTGCCTCCTGCCGCGTAGCTTATGGTGATACTGGTAGTTCCTAGTGATACTTTTTCGTGGATCAGCCCGATAGGTTCGGTTTCTTTCAGATTGCTCTGTGACACCACGAGTGTTTCTTCTCAAGCGAATGCACAAAAAAACATCATTCGCCTGAACCGATCACTTTTGCGCCATTTTTTTGCGAAGTCAAGGGTCTTGATAATGATTCTTGTTAGCAAATGCTAATACACGGCGTAAACTTCCAAATTCCATGCCAGAATAAGTGGTTGAATTTTACCGATACGCCCGGAGAATTATCGCTGAACATATCTCGCGATGATGGTCTAACATAATAGATAACGACACCGAAGAATGAGTACGGAGCACCCAGAAGATCTTGATGACCTGGTAGTACAGGAGGCACGGCCCAAGTTGGCCAAGCCACCTTTGTACAAAGTCATCCTGTTAAATGACGATTACACACCGATGGAATTCGTCGTAGCAATACTGGAAAAATTCTTTCGCTTGGATCGCGAGAGCGCAACGAGAGTCATGTTGCAGGTGCATCAAACAGGAATGGGCGTTTGTGGTGTATTCAGTCGAGAAATTGCGGAGACAAAAGTACAGCAGGTAACGGAATATTCACAGGAAAATGAGCATCCTTTACAGTGTACAATGGAACCAGATTAAATAGATGGGCGGGTACTGTAATTAAGCGATTTTTGTATCAAGAAGTAGTTTAGGCGCCGGAGGTAGTTGTGTTATCGCAAGAGTTGGAATTTTCGCTCAATAGTGCGTTCCGGGATGCTCGGTCCAGAGGGCATGAATATATTACGGTGGAGCATTTGTTGACTGCCCTGCTGGATAATCCCTCTGCGGCAAAAGTATTGCGCGCGTGTGGCGGCAAAGTCGATGAATTGCGCGGCAGTCTAAGCGACTTTCTCGATAAGAATGTCCCCAGTTTAGCCAAAGACTCTGAAACAGAGGCTCAACCCACCATCGGTTTTCAACGCGTTATTCAGCGCGCCGTGCTTCACGTGCAGGGAGTAGGCAAGAAAGAAGTAACCGGCGCCAATGTCCTGGTTGCCATCTTTGGTGAAAAAGACTCTCACGCTGTTTATTTCCTGCATAAGCAGAATATTAGTCGATTCGACGTGGTGAATTTCATTTCCCACGGTATTTCCAAGGTACCGGAAGAGGGTCAGTCTGAACTACCGGCGCCGGAAGAGACAGAGGAGTCGACTGCCCCAGCTCCGGATCGCAGCCCGCTCGATGTATTTACCGTCAATCTTAATGAGCAGGCCATGCAAGGCAAAATTGATCCGCTGATTGGGCGCGATCATGAGCTGACGCGCACGATCCAGGTGTTGTGCCGCCGCCGTAAAAACAATCCCTTGTTTGTTGGCGAAGCCGGTGTCGGTAAGACCGCAATAGCTGAAGGACTGGCCAAGAAAATTGTTGATGGCGAAGTTCCCCAGGTTTTGGATGATGCCACGATCTATTCACTGGACATGGGTGCGCTGTTAGCCGGTACGAAATATCGTGGTGACTTTGAGAAACGCCTGAAAGCGGTGATTCAGCAACTCAAGAATGAAGATCATGCGATCCTGTTTATTGATGAAATCCACACCATCATTGGCGCTGGCGCGGCCTCGGGTGGCGCCATGGATGCATCCAACCTGCTGAAGCCGGCACTCAACACCGGTGAACTAAAATGTGTTGGCTCTACTACCTATCAGGAGTATCGCGGGATTTTCGAAAAGGATCGGGCGCTGTCGCGTCGATTCCAGAAAATCGATGTTCCAGAGCCAACCGTAGAAGAAACCGTCGATATTCTTCGAGGCCTTAGGTCCCGGTTTGAAGAGCACCACGGGATTCGTTATACCCAACAGGCCCTGCGTACTGCTGCGGAACTGTCGGATAGATATATCAACGATCGTCATTTACCGGACAAGGCAATTGATGTCATTGACGAAGCCGGGGCAAGCATTCGCTTGCTGTCGCCGTCGAAGCGCAAGAAAACGATCGGTGTACATGACATTGAGAACATTGTCGCCAAGATCGCACGCATCCCTCCGAAACAGGTGACAACCTCCGATCGTAAGGCATTGCGTACGCTGGATCGTGACCTGAAGATGGTCGTGTTCGGGCAGGACGAAGCCATCGATGCAATCTCGACATCGATAAAGCTTTCCCGTGCCGGATTGGGCAGCGAAGAAAAACCTATTGGTTCATATCTGTTCGCCGGTCCGACCGGCGTTGGTAAAACCGAAGTCACTAAACAGTTGGCGCATGTATTAGGTGTCGAACTTATTCGTTTCGACATGTCTGAATACATGGAAAGGCACACTGTTTCACGCCTGATTGGCGCACCTCCTGGTTATGTCGGATTTGATCAAGGCGGATTGCTAACCGATGCCATTAACAAACATCCGCACGCCGTACTGCTGTTGGACGAAATCGAGAAAGCCCACGGTGACGTGTTTAATCTGCTGTTGCAGGTAATGGATCACGGGACGCTGACCGACAATAATGGTCGTAAGGCGGACTTCAGGAACGTGGTCATTGTCATGACCACCAATGCCGGTGCTGAGCGTCTGGGCCGGTCTTCCATGGGCTTTACCCATCAAGATCACCGGGGCGACGAGATGCAGGAAATCAATCGCATCTTCAGTCCGGAATTCCGCAATCGACTCGACTCCATCATTAACTTCAAATCGCTTGACGAGAAAACGATCGGTCATGTGGTCGACAAATTTGTCCTCGAGCTGGAATCACAGTTAGCGGATAAGAATGTCACGATTGAGCTGGAAGAGGCTGCACGAACCTGGCTCGCCGAGCGTGGTTACGATCCTGCGATGGGCGCAAGGCCGATGGCACGACTGATCCAGGATAAAATCAAGCGACCGCTGGCCGATGAATTGTTGTTTGGAAAACTTGCTGACGGCGGCAATGTTGTAGTGCGCGTCAAAAATGACGAGCTTACATTTGACTTCTAATTTAATTTAGACGCCTTTCCCTTTAATCCCTTGAAATCATTAACCTGTACTCTTGTCGGTACAGGTTATTCTATGTGCAGATTTCTTTTTTCTTGGAAAGTCTAGAAAATAATTGTGGGATTCGTAAATAAGATTGCGTAGTCTGTAGTCCAAGGTTCAAGAGAAACAATAATAAAAACTACAGCTGAATGTTTTAGCGTAGCTCGAAACCGAAACTGCACTAAGCAGTAACTATAAGAAAAAAGTAGGACCGCCAGGAGGAGCTCACCATACCCGGCTAAAGCATTCGCACCATACAGTGCGGGCATAAACCGCGCGTGTATTAAATACGCTTATCGAAAGCGATTGCGAGGGTGGGGGTGAATCTGGTCTTCAGTACCCACAATAAATTGGAGATTCAAGATGAAGTCAAAGTTTCTATCAATACTAACGTCTGCTGTTGCCGCATCCGTGCTCATGTTTGCTGCTATCGGCGCGGTCAATGCTGATCGCGGCCATCATTATGGAAAACAAGAGTGCCCGGTCGGGACGCCTTATGCTGATCCCGCGAAGAATCCTGTTTCTTTTACGGCCATGTTCGGTCACGAAGTGGAAGGCAGCATACGCTGCAATAAAGAGCGTAAAAGGGTCAAACTTGTAGTTCAGGTAAATGAATTCTGCCGCGATCGTCACGCAACAGATGGCACACCCATTACGCCATTAACCTGTGGACTTAAACGCGCTTATGCCTTGGGTAACATGCAAAACATGATCAATGATTACAAAAAGACCCACGGAATG
>CAJICK010000149.1_pt1 | contig 19362 bp, 21 predicted proteins | sample 9199621 | NCBI WGS metagenome assembly CAJICK01 (sample SAMEA7708342, study PRJEB35096) | sediment metagenome | biome: marine neritic benthic zone biome [ENVO:01000025]; feature: sediment [ENVO:00002007]; material: shallow marine sediment [ENVO:03000034] sea grass bed [ENVO_01000059] ... | reverse complement strand
GTCTCCGGCAAATCGATTGGATCGTTGAGCAAGGCTCTCTGCTTGTCGGAACTGTTCCTGATGGCTACGCACCAGCGCAAGCTCGTGCCATAACCGTGCATTGCGCGGCTCAATGCGCAATGCACGCTCGAGGCTCGCTGCGGCTTTGGCATATTGATAGGCAGCAACATCATTGCGAGCCGTGTCGGCTAGTGCCAAGACGGCAGAATTCTTGGATACTGGTTCAGCCTCGAATGGTGTAGTGGCACAGGCTGACAATATTGATATAAAAACAAGAACGCCTGTAGTTCTTAACAAGTTAGGCAGAGTGCGTGCCATATTTACTTCCTTCTATATTGCTTACATTCATTCATTGTTAAATAAGCGACGGAACAAGCCTTTACGTTTACGCGGTTCGGTTGATGCGCACGGTGCAAGTTGCTTTGGCGCTGAACCTTTTATAAACGGCAATTCGACCGTCTCGTCACAGCCACGATCGGCCCGCAGCCCGGTGGCAACATCAATACGAACGTGCTCTATGTTTTCCGGTTGCGGCGGAACCAGGGGCTCGGGATTAAGTTGCGCCATCATATCACCCCAGACAGTCATGGCACCGCTGGAACCCGTGAGGTGCGTATTTTGATTTTCGTCATTTCCCACCCACACGACTGCCACACGGTCGCCAGTAAAACCCGCAAACCAACTATCCCTCAACTCATCCGTGGTTCCAGTCTTGCCGGCGGCATTGATCCCTTCAGGTAGATAATTGCTGAGTCGCCTGGCGGTCCCCTCCCGGACTACGCCCTGGAGTGCAGCAGTAATCAAGTAGGCCGGTTCTGCCGCTATGGTTTGTTCTACTTTAAGTTCGTAACGTTGCAGGGGTTTGCCGTCGGCAGTCAGCACCTCTCGGATTGCGCGTAGCGGCATGTGAAAACCACCGGTCGCGATGGTGTGATACATCTGCGCCACTTCGATTGGCGCCAGATCCACCGTGCCCAACATCGTCGAAGCAAATGGAGACATTTCCCGCTCGACACCAAGACGGTGGGCGGTTCCGATCACTTCATTTACACCCAACTCAAGACCAAGTCGCGCGGTTGAAACGTTATAGGATTTGGCCAGCGCGGTACGCAATGGCACTTCGCCGTGGAATTCCTTGTCATAATTTTCCGGCGACCAGTCGTCGGTGCCCGCTTCTTTCCAGACAAGTTTGCTGTCGTCTAGCGGTGTAACCAAGGTATAGCTATCCGGCTTAGACAGCGCGGTTAGATATACTGCCGGCTTCATCAATGAGCCCACCTGCCGTTTTGCATCCAGCGCACGATTAAAGCCCTCAAAGCGTGGGCGGCGACTGCCGACAACGGCGTGCACTTCATTGTTGAGTGCACTGGTAATAACTACCGCCCCTTCCAGCATGTTCTCCGTCAAACGACGTGATTTTTCAATCGCCTTCAGGCGGCGAGACAATGAACGTTCGGCTGCCGCCTGGGCAAGGGGATCAAGTGTGGTGAATATTTGCAGGCCTTCGGTGCGAAGATCTTCTTCAAAATAATCACGACGTAACTGACGATGCACCACGCCAAGGAAGGCCGGATGGCTTGAGGTGCCAAGCCCGGGGCTGTCACTGACGTCGAGCGGTTTGTATTTCACCGCATCCAGTTGCATTTGCGAAAGAAAACCCTGCCGCTCCATTTCGCTTAACACCAGGTTACGTCGCTCTAACGCACGCTCGGGATGGCGACGGGGATCAAAATACGTCGGACCCTTTAATATTCCAACTAACAGAGCCGCCTGGTGTGGTTCCAGCTTTTCGACGCCGCGGTCAAAGTAGAATCGACTGGCGAGCCCAAAACCGTGTATGGCGCGACCGCCATCTTGTCCGAGGTAGACCTCGTTGATATAGGTCTCAAGAATGTCGCTCTTGTCGTAGTGTAGTTCCAGCAACAACGCCATCAGAATTTCGTTGAACTTACGCGTCAACGTTCGCTCGGAGGTCAAAAAGAAATTCTTCACTAACTGCTGAGTCAGTGTGCTGCCGCCGTGCACCCGCTGCCCGGTCACAAGGGTGTAGATACCACGTGCGATCCCGCGCGGATCGATACCATGGTGGGTATAAAATTTATGGTCTTCGATTGCTACCAGGGCATCCACCACCGAGTTGGGCACCTGGTTCAAGCGTACCAGCACCCTGTCTTCATTGTGCGCTGGATAAATCCCGCCAATGGGCACCGGGTCAAGGCGAGTCAGATCAATTTTCTTGTCGCTATCAAAATCCCTTAGTTCGGCAATGACTCCGCGCCGAAAGTTGATACGCAATTTGCGACTGGCCTGTTCACCGTCCCAGAAAGCAAAACCACGCACATTAATGATTACCGCATCACCGCTGCGATAGTACTGACCGGCTCTTTCAGCTTCCGGATTTTGGCGGTATCGCAACAACTTCAACTCGGTTTCAAGCTGTTGCGGTTCAAGCTTCTTGCCCACAAACAGTTCCAGCGGTCGCGCGTAGACCCGTGCCGGTAAGGCAAAGCGCCTGCCTTCGAATTGGTCGCGCACAACGTAGTCGAGATAAACGAGATACCCTGCCAATGCGAGCATCAGCAGCAACATCGCCAGTCGAATTCGCTTAAACGTAAGGAACCGACTCAGGCGGGAGAAGAAGGACCGGGATTTCACAACTTTGTGGTTTCAAACATGCATTAGTAGATTGGGGTAGAGCATAATTGTTTCTACGACTGGAGAAAACGGTAACTGCGGCCCAATTGTCCGGATCATTGGCACAGTGAGCGGATATTAATGGTGATATGGCGGCTATTCGGGATCCTTGGGGCCCACCCAGGCAAATGGATTGTGCGCCACTTCCCACAAATGGCCATCGGGATCGGCAAAGTATCCGGAGTAGCCACCCCAGAACACCTTTTGCCCGGGCTTTACCAGTGTCGCACCTGCTGCCACCGCTTCCGCCAGCACATCATCAACCTCCGACTCGGACGCCACGTTGTGTGCCAGCGCAATCCCGCGAAACCCACTGCCCTCGCCAGAAACGGTTGCATCCTCCGCCAACGCATCGCGATCGTACAGGCCTAGCCACGTACCATTAAGGGTAAAGAACGCCACTTCCGGTGGCGACTCCATACGGGGAAAACCCAATCCCTGCTCATAGAATTTCACTGACCTCGCTAAGTCTGCCACTCCCAGAGTCACCATGCTGATTCTTGGTTTCATGTTCCTTCCTTTGGTGGTTGAGTCTACCTGTAATTTGTCAGGATATAATGAATCAACACTCTCGCGAATCAAATGATACTCACAGGAATGAATCTGGATTCGCGATTTTTGTTCAAAAGTATTGTCGTATCCAACGTGTAAATTCCTAATTTTCGTCGCATGTGCAATATTACCCGTCATGTTACCCGGACCGGTACATTTCTGTGATTAGCGGCCGCGCAATGTCGAAGCGGGGTATAAATCAGTTGGTAGCTGAAAAACTCCGGCAAGCTGCCGACCTTTTGGAACAGCAGGACGCCAATCCATTTCGGATCAATGCCTACCGTCGTGGCGCCGACACGGTCGCCTTACTGGATGAGCCGGTGAGCACTATTCTTGAATCCAAAGGTATCGACGGTCTGGTGGCAATTCCAACCATCGGTCGTGGTATTGCCACCGCAATCGACGAGATCAATCGAACCGGTTCCTGGGCTCAACTGGAACGATTACGCGGGACGCTCGAACCTGAAAAACTATTCCAGACCGTTCCCGGTATCGGACCGGAACTTGCCCATCGCATTCATGAGGCACTTCATATTGATACCCTGGAGGCGTTCGAAACTGCCGCCCATGATGGTCGTCTCGAACAGGTTCCCGGATTGGGACACAGACGGGCATCATCGATTCGCGCAAGCCTGCAGTCTATGCTGGGCCGTGTTCCACGACGCATGCAACCGGAGATAGATGGTCCTGATGTTGGAACACTTCTGAAGGTGGACGAGGAATACCGCAACAAAGCTGCAGCTAACACGCTGCCAAAGATTGCACCAAAACGTTTCAATCCTGAAAATGAGGCATGGCTACCTATACTGCACACGGAACATGGTGCGTGGCATTTCACTGCACTGTTTTCCAATACCGCTCGTGCCCATGAACTCAAGAAAACAAATGACTGGGTAGTGCTCTATTTTTATGATGACCATCATCAGGAAGGACAACATACAGTGGTAACGGAAACACGTGGTTCATTGGTGGGCAAACGCATTATCCGTGGTCGTGAGCCGGAATGTCGACAATTCTATCAATAGCCAACTGCCACTGTTGACGACGCTCTTAGTTCCGCAACTTACGGAAGAAATGGCAGGCGCCTGGAGCTGTCTTTCTCTGTAAGACTTCGCGTAATCATGTGCTTGATGGGCGGAAAATTGTTCGCCAGCCGCAACGCGAGACTCCTGACCGCCTTCATGGGCACTGAATCATTCGTAAACAGGCCCACTATCCCGTTGGTACCCAGATACATGGGCCGAGTAAACTGCATGTGGCGCGATTCATAGTTTCTCAACACTTCCGGTGAGCTGAAGTCCCTACCTTGAGACACTGCTGATTTGATTACTTTGGAAAGGGTATTCTGTCCGCGTAACCCAAGGTTGAACCCGTGGGCTGTTACCGGGTGCATTCCAACCGCTGCATCGCCGATCAGGGCAAACCGATTGGTTACGAATCGGTTTGCATGCACAGCCACCAACGGATATGGATAACGTTTGCCGACAAGCTTCATCCAACCCAATCGACTATCGAAGCGCCGTTGTATATCTGCATTAAACTCGTTTTCATCCATTTGCATGATTTCGTTAGCCTCTATAGCTGAAACAGTTATCACGATAGAGGATACGTTTCCCGGAAGCGGTAATACCGCCAGGGTTCGGCCGTAATGGAAACATTCGGTCGCCGTGTCATGATGAGGTTTCTCGTGCTCCATGCGACAGACGATGGCGACACGGGAAAAATCACGCATCTTTGCCGGAATTCCCATTTTGCGTCGCGTCGCTGAGAACCGGCTGTCGGCAGCAACAACAAGCCTGGCCTTTACAGTTTCGCCATTAGACAGGATTACATACACCCCCTCACTGTCAGTGCGGACATCCTCGACAGCCAAATCGGTCACGATCTCTACTTTACCCAGCGTCGCCACCTCATCGAATAAAGCCTTGCGGATATAATGGTTGGACACCATATAGCCCAGCGCATCGACAGACGCTCTGCGATAATCAAAATCCAGGCTGTAGGGTGAATCCCCATCCAGCACTTTGGCTTCTTTTATCGGTGCAATTTCATCAGCAGGTATGCGTGACCACGCACCAAGTTCTTTGAGCAAGCCAACGGAAAGATGGGTAAGCGCGATTTCTCTCCCGTCGGGATCGGGTTTGCTGATCTGCTCTAATGGTGACTTCTCAACGATTAACACCTTGAGGCCGGAATCGGCAATAGATCGAGCAAAGCTGAGGCCAGCGGGGCCTGCCCCAATAATTATAATATCGCGCTCCATGTCACCCTCTCTGTGCCAGTATCGTAGAGCAAGACTATATATTCAGGCCTGAACCAGGAAATTGATCTAGCACAATGATAAGAGACGTTTTCTCGTTAGTAGTTTTTCCGAGTGAAAAAATGGAATCCTTAGCGACAATCGTAAAGCTTTTTCATATCCTTGATTGATCTCGTGATCAAACGCTTAAGGACTTTTTTATCGATCTCTTCCAGTTTGTTGATATAGAGGCAGGATTTGGCGGTCTTATGTTTTCCGAGCTTGCCAAGCAGGTCTTGGTAATCTGAAAATCCGTTCATAATATAAACGGTCAGGTTCTGCTTGCCGGGGGAAAACCCGGTCACTAACCAGTCGCCCTCTCTCCCACTGGCGTACTTGTAATGATAACTGCCGAAACCAACCAGCTTGTCGCCCCACATAACCGGCCGCTTGCTGGTTATCTCTTTCATTATGGTTAGCAACTCCCTGGCATCCTTGCGACGTGTTTCGTTTTCAACGCCCTTCAGGAATACCTGGACACTGTTTCGGCTTGGTTTGGTTTTAAGATCAGACATAGGGCGCCTCTATACCTGGCATGTTCCTACCGATTTCGAATGCGATAAAACAACCAGGGTGCAATGGTGGTCCAGACCAGCACCAGAACCCAGACACGACCTTCAAGCAGGTTGTAGTCGTGAAGGAGTTTCTCCCAGGAATGCCCCATCACGTAGTGACCAAATACGAATTCGAATACAACCGTCATGGCAAGCCAGATTAGGCCAATAAGAATTGCGTGGCCTTGTGAGGGAATTCGAAAGAGACCGGTAAGCGACCAAATATACGATGCGAAAATGATGATGCCGCTTACGGTGGAAAGCTGATGCGCTGATAATTCGCTCATTAGCGGCCCAAAGCCCCTTTCGCGTAATATGCCGTTCAGTATCGCGAGAAGCACTAATCCCAACCACGCGATCGTATACGTCAGAACGATTTTCATTTTCGGCCGGCTCCTGAATGAAAAATCAGATTGAGCGTAACCTCCCAGCAACTAAAAGAAAACCGCGATCTTAGTCAGGAAACCGGATTCCGAAACCAGGGATTACTTCGCGAGTCGAACTACAAATCTAGCCGTACTTGCCGTCTATTCTGGGTAGAATAAAAATCGGCAGGTAACCAACAAGAAATGACGTAAAAGAGATTATCCACAGCACCTGGGAGACGCCAATCCAGACCGCATAATGAGCGGGTTCAATCAAAGGAAAAATAACTCTGACAATGGCGCCAATAAGCAAAATTAAGAATATCCAGAACAATACTTTCGGTGGTTCCTGAACATTTCTGCCACTGTGGCCAAGAGCCACGCGCGACATCATGCCCAGTGTGACCAGACCGATGCCACCATAGGCAAAGGCGTGCAATGCCAGATAAGGTGATACCTTATATATAGGTACAGCTGCTTTGAGGAGGAAACCGAGAATCAGAAATCCGTACGCAAGATAAAGCACCCACAACAATGGTTTGCGCCAAATACCCGGTGTGTACCAGCCAGCCAGGCGAAAGACGTGCAGTACGAACAGGATCCCGGCAAGTACCGCCACCAGTTCCTGGTTAACAATAAATACGTCCGCGATCCAGAATAAAACAAATGCAACCAGACTACTGATATCCAGCCATTTGCGATTCTTTAGCTGAACGGTCTCATCGACACCGCGCTCTATAAAGAAAGGAATCACCCTTCTACCCATGGTCAATACAAGCGCCAGGACCAGGTAAAGGCCGGTATAAAGCCCCCAGTTAACGCCGCTATCCAGCACACCGATTACGCCCAGATAAAAAACTATATTGCTCGCTAGCATCAACAAAACCTTTGACGCTATTCCTATATTCTTCCACTGCTTTGCCCTGACTATCGGCGTCACAATGGCCAAAAAAAGGAACAGGAAAAACAGGTTATCAATGGCGGCAACAAACACGATGGTTAGTTCGCCGGTGAAGAAAGGCAGCACGCGCCCGGACAGCCAAAGTAAAAATAAAAGCATCAGCGGGACGCCGTGCGGTGTCTGAATACCGGTCCAGTTCTTTACTGCTGTTAATAGGAATCCGGCAATGACCGCGACACTATAACCAAACACCATCTCGTGGGCATGCCAGGTGACCGGAGACACGCCATACGGCTGTGTATCCCAACCGAATATGTGAATCCCCATCCATACGAGCATCGCCATAACCGAGAAAAGCGCTGCACCGAAAAAGAAGGGTCGGAATCCAAGATAGAACAGAGCGAAGCGCCCTACTGGTTGTGGATCATCAATATTTATCACTGTTTATTTCGACTCCAATGAGTTGGGACTTTGGCGATACTCTCAATATTGAAGAATACGGTGATCCGCTTTTTATTTCACCAACCTGGAGCTGGATTTATTAGTTAACCGTTAGTCGCGAATCATGAATTCCATGGTAAACGCAATTTTTGTCGGTACTTCATCATCAGTAGGCACCGGCAATGGTTGTGCCTTGTATATGGCTTCCTTGGCGGCACCGGCAAGCGCTGGGTACTCCGACATTGCCGTTAACACCGTCGCGGAACCGTCATTGTTAACAAGCATGCTGATGTCCACGGATCCTTCGATCCTATTTCGCCATGCCCGATACGGATACTGTTTGTGCGCATCAATATGTTTCAGGACAGCCAATTGATAGTCCGGTTTACCCGCTGTAGTAAAAATATTTCCTGATTCTTTCGAATGTTCAGGCACTGGCTTGTCTTGTGATTCTTTCTGGCTTGCCTCATCAACCTCATTAACGGGTGTAGGCAGTTTGAACGACGAGTTGTCGGTCGCGGTAATTCGTGAATCATCTGGTGTCGATAATGATTTTGTTTCGGTCTTCTGAGAACTGACTGGCGACGTCCGAATGTCCACAAGTTGTGCAACAACGTAGAGGCCAGAGCCCACCTGACCCAGGTTGGGTGCCGCCACATTGAACTTAACAAGCACAACTGCATGGACGAAAAGTGAAATCGCCAGCGCATACCATTGGATGCGATGATTCAGTTGCACTGGTGATCTGGGCAATTCTATCGTTGTCACGTTGGCGGGAAATGAAAAACATTTAGAACGCGAGCAATGATAAAGGTCGAGCTAGCGTCAGTAAACCAATCGTTTAGGGGTGTGTGATATCACACACCCACGTGTGATATCACACACTTTGATTCACTGCTGCAATCTTAATTTGCAGCTAATCCATTGATTCTCCTCACAACACTATCATGGGCACGGCAATTGCAATTGACTCTTAAAGTTTCTGCACTCTTGGGGAGTTAATAAGTGAATAAAGCAATATCAAAAGCCATCGCCATGATGCTGGGCCTAACGGTATTACCCGCGATGGCCGAGGATGAAAATAACAAAGCAAAAATACGTGTTGAGGCCGCTTCGCCGGTTGACCCAGTAAGCGCCGTAACAGAAGGAAACGAGGATTCACGGCCTATCGCTAGTGACGGTGGTGAAGTCCTTACCAGTGTACCCGGCGTGAGCGGCAGTCGCCTTGGTGGCCATGGCCTGGAGCCCTTTATTCGTGGACAGAGCCAGAACCGCGTCAACGTTTTGTTGGATGGCGGCAATGTCTACGGCGGTTGCCCCAACCGCATGGACCCGCCAAGCGCGTACGCTGCTGCCACCAGCTATGACAAGATCACGGTCATCAAAGATCCCACGGAAGGAATCGTATACGGAGCCGGCGCAACCGGTGGCACAGTATTGTATGAGCGCGAGGCACCTGGTTTCACCGAGTCTGGCCAGAGCAAAGGCAAAGCCGGCGCCGGTTATCGCACTAACGGTAATGTTAAAAGTGTATTCGCTGATTATGCGATGGGTGGCCCCAAAAGCTACGTTCGCTTACTCGCCGATCACCAGGATGCCGGTAACTATGTCGACGGTAACGGCACCGAAATCCGTTCGTCATTCAAGAACACTAATTTCGCCACGGTTTTCGGATATTCGCCCAGTGCAATGTCAGACCTGAAAATCGACCTCGATGTCACTCGTGGATCAGACATTCTCTACGAGGGTGCCGGTATGGATGCCCCGGTTGCGAATAATAATATGGTAAGACTTAAATATGACCGTCGCACGGATGGTGCAGTTGTTAATAACTGGTCACTGCAGGTGAGTTATTCGGATGTGCATCACGTTATGGACAACTATTCACTGCGTATGCCCATGGGAATGTTGATGGAAGTACCGACTGATTCCCGCACTTCTAACCTCAAGTTGACCACGGACCTGGTTTCTTCGGAAAGCTCCGAATGGTCGGCCGGTATCGAGTACCGATACAACAATCGCGAAGCCATCAGATATTCGGGTGCAGTCGCACCGCTGACCGCCATCAACTCGATCATGTGGCCGGACGTGCGCCTGGGTGAAGCTGGGCTGTTTACAAAATATAAGAACAAGCTTGGTGAGCAAAGCCGACTCAATATCAGTGGCCGATTCGACTTCGTCTCAACAGAAGCAGCTAAAGCAAACGCTGCCACAAGTGGTCCACCAAATCCCAATGCCTTGTACAACATGTACTATGGCATTGGCGCGACACCAGTAAATGAGAACAATCTGTCGTTGTCTGCCAAGTACGAACGCGACGCCAAAAGTTCACCAATGACCTGGTTTGCTGTCTTGAGCCGTGTCACTCGAACAGCAGACGCGACTGAACGATATATGGCTGCCAATGGTATGACACCGGACATGCGCTGGGTGGGAAATCCTGGCATCTTGCCCGAGAAACACAACGAGCTGGAGTTGGGCCTATCGCGTCGAACTACGAGCGGCAGTGTCGGGGGTTCTGTCTTTTACAATCGCGTGAACGACTACATTCTTCGTGACCGCGCTCACGGGCAACCCGGCATCCTATTGAGCGACGACGCCAACATTTATCGTAATGTCGAGGCAGAACTCTACGGTGCCGAATTTGAAAGTAAATTCAGCGTGTCTCGCCACCTAAGCAGTCGCATGACAGCGGCTTACGTGGTTGCTACCAACACCACCGACGATCGCCCCATCGCACAAATTCCACCGTTGGAAGCAACGGTGTCTCTCGACTACGAGAAAACAAACTGGAAATTCGGTGGAAAACTACGGATGGTCGCAGCACAAACCAGAGTAGACGATGACATTAACACGGGTAGCGGCCTGGACCTTGGGCCCTCTGAAGCATTCTCACTACTGGATTTGTACGGAAACCGACAGCTGTCGAAGCGGGCAAAGCTGAGTTTTGGTGTCGACAATGTGTTCAACACGACCTACGCCGAACACCTGAATCGCTACAACCCGATGAGCCCAACGCCGGTGAAAGTAAACGAACCGGGTCGGTCCATATGGGTCAAGGCAGTTATGGAACTGTAAGTTTTTAGCTCAATACCACCCCGTCGGTAGAGCACGGCGGCGACCCCCACCCCTGGGGCCGCCGCCGTTTTTTTATATGGCGTACTTTCTGATTCTGTAGTTCAAGGTATCGCGACTTAAGCCAAGCAACCTGGCCGCATGCGATTTGTTACCCGCCGTCCTGTTTAGCGCCTGTTCAATCAGATTTCTTTCCAATTCCCCAAGCGCCACACCGGTTTCCGGCAAACGAATCGTATTGTTGTCACTACCAGGCACATTGCCGTTTTGTATCTCCCTGGGTAGGTTAGAAACAAGAACAGTCTTACCGCTAAGTAATATCGTCATGCGCTCACAAAAATTGCGCAGCTCTCTCACATTGCCCGGCCAGGTATAGTTACGAATTGCCTCCATCGCATCGCTACTGAACGTTGGTGGTGCCATTTCATAGTCGCGTGCAAATTTATCTATCAGGTATTGCAACAAGACATCAACTTCGCCAGAGCGGTGTCTTAGTGCTGGTAACTCCAGCGGCACGATATTCAATCGATAGAACAAATCTTTTCTAAACCTGCCGACAGCGACTTCTTTCTGTAAATCTCGATTGGTGGCCGCCAAAATACGAACATTGGCCTTGATCGGCTGTTCCTGGCCCACCGCCTGGCATTCACCGTATTCTAGAAAACGCAGTAACTTGGCCTGCATGTTAAGCGGCAATTCACCGATCTCATCGAGTAGGACGGTGCCATTCTCACCAGAGCGAATACGGCCCGGGTAGTTGTTAATCGCACCGGAAAACGCGCCTTTCTTGTGACCGAATAGTTCTGATTCCACCAGATGTTCGGGTAAGGCCGCACAGTTAATTGTCACCAGCGGTTTGTCACTTCGCGAACTTTCTTCATGAATGGCAGTAGCTAGAAGCTCTTTACCTGTTCCGCTTTCCCCAAGCAACAAGACCGGCACATCGGTGGCCGCGATCATTGCCGCTGAACGTTTAATCGAATTGATTTCCGGGGAATTACCAAAAAGAATCTTATCGAACGTGTTCATGTTTCTTTTCACTACTTTTATGTGCCGCCGGCGATTTATGACCATCGGCAAGGTTACCGGTGCCATGTCCGTGGCGTTGTGAGACAACCAGGCTGGCCACTGCAAGAATAATTAGAGTGAGACCGGCGAATTGTCTGAGGTATCGCATGCGCGACAGCCTTGCGATCCAGCTGGCAACTATACCCGCGGTAACCATCGACGGCAAAGTGCCAGCACCAAATGCCAACATAAACAGCGCACCCTGCGCTGCGCTACCCGACGTTGCGGTCCAGACCAGTGCGCTGTATACCAGCCCGCAAGGCAACCACCCCCAGATAATTCCGAACGCATAGGCCTTAATAGTTGACTGTACTGGTAAGAGATTTCGACCGAAGGGTTCCAGTCGCTTCCATATTGGTGCGCCCATATTTTCGATCAGCGCAAACTTGGGAAACCAACCTGCAAGATATAGTCCGATGGCGATCATCACGGCTGAGGCGACAATTTGCAGTATCAAGTGACCCTGTTGCGGGGCCACCGCGCCCAAAAGCTTGCCGCCGGCCATACCAACCACCGCGCCCATGAACACGTAACTGGTTAGGCGACCGAGATTATATGCGGATACATAAGGCAGCATTCGCCAACGATCGTTCCGAATCGATTGCGGCAAACTGAGAGTGAGGGCACCTACGATCCCGCCGCACATACCAAGGCAATGGACTGTGCTAATCAGCCCAAGTATGAAGCCACCCGCAATAATTGGGTCCACATCTAGTTACCTTTTAAATAAGTATAATTCTGATGCGTATAGTAACCGACGGTAACCTTTTACCCTATATTGTTCTCAGGCTATTTGATCGTCCGCGACGTGATAACGCGGGTCTTACATCATATTCACTTCAACGAGGTCACCGGCCTTCGTGAGCAATTGACGACACTCTTCACTCAGGTGGCGTAGATGTAGTGTTTTGCCGGCCCGGATATATCGTTCGGCAAGGGTATCAATAGCTTCGATCGCTGAGTGGTCAGCCACACGCGAGTTCTGAAATTCGATAACCACGTCATCCGGATCATCTTCAGGATCAAACAGTTCCAGAAAGTTCTTCACGGAACCAAAAAACAAGGGGCCATTAAGTTCGTGTACACGTGAACCCTGTTCATCATCATAGGTTTTTATATTGATATGCTTGGCATGCTCCCATGCGAACACCAATGCGGAAACAATCACACCAACCACTACCGCGATTGCCAAGTCAGTGAAGACGGTCACCGCAGAAACCAGCACCAGGACAAATGCGTCAGTCGCTGGGATCTTGCCCATGATCCGCAAACTCGACCATTCAAAGGTCGCCAGTACGACGATAAACATCACGCCTACCAGTGCCGCCATCGGGATACGTTCAATCAAGGGTGAGGCAAAAAGGATAAACATCAACAGGAACAATGCCGCAGCAACTCCAGACATACGCTGGCGTCCGCCGGAATTCACGTTAATCATGCTCTGACCAATCATGGCGCAACCGCCCATGCCGCCAAACAATCCGGTTGCCGTGTTGGCAATGCCCTGCCCCACACACTCGCGATTGCCACGACCACGGGTATTGGTCACCTCGTCGATGAGGCTCATCGTCAGTAAGGATTCAATTAAACCAACCGCCGCCAGAATGAACGAATACGGCAGGATGATCATCAGGGTTTCGAAACTAAACGGAACCGAAGGAATATGGAAAGAAGGTAAACCACCTTTGATGCTGGCGAGATCCCCTACGGTCCTGGTATCCAGATTCAAAACAAGTACCAGGAGGGTGACCACAATAATCGCCGCCAGTGATGCCGGGAAGGCACCGGTCAGCTTCGGCAAGTAATGAATAATAGCAATCGTGAGTATGATCAGGCCGGCAAAAACCATCATTGCCTCACCACTCAACCATTCCTTCACACCGTTAGCATCAGTCACCTGGAAGTGTTGCAGCTGTGCCAGAAAAATCACGATCGCCAGACCGTTTACAAAGCCCAGCATCACGGGATGCGGCACCATGCGGATAAACTTGCCCAAACGAAGCACGCCGGCACCTATCTGGATGATGCCGGTTACCACTACCGCCGCGAACAGATATTCCACTCCGTGCTGCGCCACGAGTGCCACCATCACTACTGCCATGGCACCCGTTGCACCAGAAATCATTCCCGGGCGACCTCCAAAAATCGAGGCCAATAATCCGACCATAAATGCCGCATACAGCCCAACCAATGGATCGACACCGGCCACAAAAGCAAAGGCTACGGCCTCTGGCACCAACGCCAGCGCCACGGTCAGACCAGACAAAATTTCGTTTTTAAAGCACACGCGGCTGGCGCAACCAAGCTGGAACATTTACGACCTACGGGGATTTACCGGTGAAAAAGGCCGCGCACTATATCAGCTAATGCTTATATAAGACAGGCGGGGAACGGAAATGGATCAGAGGTAAATATTTCCAGCTTTTCTAAATTTCGGCCACTGCCACAACATAATTTTTCCCATAGAACTTGGCGCACTTGGGGCAGGTAGTATAAAAATAGTAGATCTTCTTCGCCTGTTTTCCTTTTCCCTTCACGAACTCTTCCATTTCTTTTTCCCACTTGGGTGCATTCTTGAAAGGCCCTTCAAATACTTTGGTCAGGTAATCACCCGTGAAACGCACCACCTCCTGCCCCGGTACGTCTTTAGTCACCGAGAAATAATGTTCGCCAATCCACGCGGAAGGATCACGTGATAAAACGATAAAATCGTCATCGCTGTGAGCACCGGCATTTTCGATTGCGTTAAACGTATTGGGGAAGACCTTGCCCATATTCAGCGGGACATGGAACAAACTTCTGGTTTTAGCTTTAACAAAGAGCTTGTCCTGGAAATGCAGCTCCTGCTCATCCCAACCTTCAGACTTAAACCTGGGGCAACAATTCGTGGGATTGTCGCTCATGTCGAATTTAGGTAGCGCGTTGGTTTCCATTTCTCACTCCAAAATCAGCTTTAACTCAGTGCTGATACGTTCCAAGTAATTGAGCTTCCGCTAAAATATGACCCTCCATCGCCTGCTCTATTTGCGCCTTGGTAGCTTTTTTTTGCTCTGGTAGCATGGCGTCGAGCGCATAAAGTTTGAAGAAATAACGATGCCGACCGATTGGCGGGCAAGGACCACGGTAACCGACCTGCTTCCAGTCGTTCAGACCTTCCCTGGCTTCCGAAGGTAAAGCCCCACCTAAATCGGTTGTTGATGGCGGCAGGTTATAGATTACCCAATGGACCCAAACCATTTTGGGCGCCGCCGGATCCGGAGCGTCTGGATCATCTACGATAAATACGAAGCTTTGTGTTCCGTCAGGCGCCCCCTCCCAGCTTAGAGGTGGCGCTTTGTCTGCACCGTCACACGTGTATTCGACCGGAATGTCATCACCGTCATTAAATCCTGGTGAGCTCAAGACCAATGTCATTGCACTGCCCTAATTGAGGCTAGGAGGGAATATTTACTCATCCGGGAAAGAAAGGCCTTGATTTGGAGCAACTAACGGACAGAAAAAACGAATTTATACTTAAGCAGGTGCCAGTATCTTAAGTTTAATTTGCACCTCTATCTCGACATACCCATCCTTTCTGGAATCATTAAAATAGTGGGCCACCGGCGGATAATCGTCGGGCTCAAAGCCACTGTTCGGTAACCAGGCCGAATAAAGCTCCATATAGAAATTTGACACCTTGTCTCCATCACCCTTGTAGTAACCCACTGCATACTTACCTGACGGAATAATCGTCTTCGAGTACGGGGTCCTGACCTGGACATCATTTCCTACCTCGATCGAGGCATCATAACGACATTGTTCAGTTGGCGTAATCATAGGATTGTCGTGACAAATTGCGAATCTCTTTTGCGCATGATCTTCTATACCACTGTTTTCTGCCCAGTCAATTATCTTGTCCCAGGTTTCGAAAATGGCATCCAGTTCGTAGCCCTTCGGCGCGGTGAGATAGGCAATTACTCTCTCGTCAAAATCTTTCACTTTTACTTTCATCAACATTTTCTCCAATTTGTTTGTATCAAACACGTTTGATTCAGTGACAAACTGAGAATACATATCCTTGGGATCGAACGCCTTTCCATACTTGCTAAAGATCTTTCCAATCTTGCTATTGTGCTCTGCATGCGGATCTCTCAACTGACTTGGACTAACACCGAAGTAGAGTTTGAAAGATTTGGAGAAATTGGCGCCGGAAGAATAACCGCCCTTGTCCGCCACCTCTGTAATACTTAACTCGGGATTGCAAATTAGAGTGCGTGCCGCCTTTTCCAATTTTTTTCGCGAGACATAGTCATTGACCGTTTCCCCAACAATGCCGTGAAATATGCGATGAAAATGAAAAGTAGAAAAATGACTTACAGCGGCAATCTCGTCCAGAGATAACTTTTGATCAATGAGACTATGAATATAATCTAGCGAATTGTTGATACGTCGGATGTATTCCGCTCGACTCTTGTTGTTCCTCATTAATGTATGGTGACAGACTGATTATTTTATTGCTATCTCCAGCCGCGTCAAAATAATCTTTGTACGGTGACGCGGCCTTCATATTCACGGAAATAGATAATGGCGAATTTCTCTTCGTGGGTAATGATTAGCTTGAAGGTTCCTCCCCAGCGATACCGATAGCGTTTTTTTGTATGTACAACTCCGAAGCCCATACCCTCCCACTTTTCTTTCCGGAATAAGTCGACGCCCATGCTTCCCCTATCCGGCGCGGTGAACACGATCTCTCGGGTTGTAAGATCCAATTCCACGGTTCCTAAATAATGGTCCTTGATTAATCGATGCATTTTATGAGGGACACGTATCGGTGCCGTACGCTCCAACTCTTTAACACCCGGCAGCTCTTTCAACATCTCACGTACGGGAGGTGGAATATCTTCGGCGCCAACCCCTGACGTTACTGGGAGCAGAAATGCGGCGCACAGGATAATCATGAGGTCTTTCTTATTCATATCGATCAACTTTTCTCGCTGGACTTCTTGAGGAAATCGTCGGTGATATCCGAAACAACCGGGATTCTGAATCGCTCGTGCTGGGCGGCCTTTATCATTAATACAACCCAGAGAATCAAGCCAACTAGATTCAATAAGGGAAAAACTATTGCGTGAAATATGGGCACCACGGTGAATACGACACTTAATATAGTAATACCACCGAATACGACCATTGATTGCATGGCATGATATCGGACAAAGTCGTTTTCCTTTTCCAGCAGAAAAACAATCAAACCGCTAACCCATCCAAATAAATAGGCCAAAAGTGCGGTTACATTCTCATTCATTCCTAATGATTTCTGATCCATCTTCATACTACCCTATATGGTTAACTCAATTCTGACGTGCAATGTGGACAGCGAGTGGCCTTAATCGCGATTTTGGAAAAACAATGCGGACATTTCTTGGTGGTCGGTTCATCGGCCGGGGCCTCTTCCTCGCGCTGAAGTTTATTGATCCCTTTTATTAGAAGAAATACGGCGAAGGCAACAATCAGAAAACTGATGACTGCATTCATGAACACACCGTAACTAATTGTCACCGCACCAGCCTTTTGCGCCATCGCCAGTGTCGCGTAGGGTCCAGCCGTTGCGCCCTCTTTAAGGGTTATGAACAGGTCCGAAAAATCCACACCTCCGAGCAATAAACCGATTGGCGGCATCATCACATCCGAAACGAGGCTTTTAACTATCGTGCCGAATGCCCCGCCTATAATAATACCGACGGCCATATCGACAACGTTTCCTCTCATCGCGAAATCTTTGAATTCTTTAAACATTATTAATTCTCCTTTCCAGCGACCGAGATGATTTTTATAGGAGAACACATCCTCCCTAAAGAAAATTTGACGGGTATCAAGAACGGGCAGCGGGAAACGACGATTAGGATAAGTCAACCGGCGATGATGTTGGCGTAAGGGAAGACTTGATTCATCTCGTCTTAATCCCTTCCTATTATGAACGCTGATTCTTAGATTCTAGAGAAGGCGGGCAAAACAATATGCCGTTTCAATAACACCAAATACGGGAAACATACCCCACACAAATACCCAGTAGGTGAAGGTATTCTGCCTAAATCCCATGTCGCGGTCCCAGACAAAAAATAGAACTGCCGTATACCAGAATGGGACTGAACCAACTAATGCCAGCAGGAACCCCCAGCGCTCTCCTATCAGCATACCGATACTGCCTATTATCTGAATGGGTGCCCAAAGAAATGCGTCGACAAGCGCAAAGCCCAGGTTGAAGGCGAAATAGGCTTTGGGATCCGTGTCATCGGGATTTCCCCCGTACACGTTTTTAATGGTCCATGCGCTACGAGGATTCAGGACGGCGATAGACTGCAACACCAACAGGATGGCCGCCAGCAAAAAGCCAGTGATTGCCACCATCCACGTGATTGCGCTGACTTCCATCGCCGATTTTTAAATCCTTACACCGGACTGCCGGCCGACAGATGATTGAAGGATAAAACCATCATGGCAATTGCTGCCAGCGCCCATAGCGTGCTGAATATATAGACAACACGTACGGTCGCGGGGCTGCCAATCTTTTTACCTTCTTTCTTCAGGAATACGCGCGTGAAAACGATGAGCCCCGAAAGATAAAGGTACATCCCACCACCGACCAGTGCCAAATAAGGCCACAGCGGGTTTTCCAAAAGCATTAGAAGTCCGGACAGCGGGAACGTCCAGGTTAATAGAGTATCGTTAAGACCCTCTGCCCGCCCTTCAACAATATAGAGTGTATCGTCCATGTCGGCTTTCGGCTCCATCAGCCCCAGTCGTGTTGCCAACGTAGGCGCAAAAAAGGCCATGCTCTGTCCGATCCAGGCAAACAAACCCAGGAGAATGGCGGCAATACCGATTAACGTAGTCATATGCGTGGCCCCTATTTCTGCCTATTTTCTCTTGCCTTGCATGATTGAATACAACACACCTATGCCTGCAACAATGAGCAGCGCAGGGAAAATGTATTCCCGCGGCAAATCGATACCAGAAAGCTCCGAGAATCCGCCAGTAAAAAAGAGCACACCGATAACAACCCAGAATAGCTCAAAGCTCAATTAGTAATATTTTCTGGCAAGCTGCGCGCCCAAAATGATCGCGCCAACACCGAAAAGACCTATCCCCGGGCTCCACTGCTTAGAAACTACAATCCCAACCACACCAGAAACAGGCCCCAGCTTGCGCCGGCTATTTTGCCGGCGATATCGCATATCAATACTCCGACTCGAAAGAGCATTTGTTTAATTCAAGTATCAGAATATTACTAGAGTCACCCCTTCTTGCTTCTTTGATACCCGTCAATTTCCCGGTTTTAAGTTTGTGGTTTTCTGCCATCATTGCGTATGAACAATGACAGGAGACATCTTTGAAAAAGATTGTCATTCTAGTAGTGGCCCTGATTTTACTGGC
>CAJICK010000011.1_pt1 | contig 19772 bp, 13 predicted proteins | sample 9199621 | NCBI WGS metagenome assembly CAJICK01 (sample SAMEA7708342, study PRJEB35096) | sediment metagenome | biome: marine neritic benthic zone biome [ENVO:01000025]; feature: sediment [ENVO:00002007]; material: shallow marine sediment [ENVO:03000034] sea grass bed [ENVO_01000059] ... | reverse complement strand
TTTTTGGCGCTGGCACTAAATGAAAATACTTGACAATATTAGTCAACAATATATTACCCGATTCAGCCAGTCAAGTATTTCTGATTCTTGCCGTCGTTCACACATAACATATTGATTGTAAATACGATGTCGTATCTATCAGCCTAAAATCTCGACGGGGAGCCAGGTGTGGCAACGTTGAAGAAGCAGATCGAGCAGAACCCCGAAGATGGTGACCAAAGATTTACCCTGGCCGCCGTGAAATTGATGCAAGATGATTACGAGGGTGCCCTTTCCCAGTTGTTGGAAATCGAGAAGGACTTGCCCGATTATCGTAATGGCCGTGCTCGAAAAGGAATGTTGGCAATCTTTGTTATGCTGGGTGGATCCCACAAGTTAGTGGAAAAATATCGACGCCAACAAGCAGATCAACATTAAATATAAACCCATTCAACTAAACATAGCTATGTTAAGAGACACACCCACTGTCACATACCTCAAGGATTACACGCCGCCAGACTATATTGTTGAAAGCGTCGATCTTGTGTTCGAACTGGAAGAGAATTCTACTCTAGTAAATTCCAGGCTATTGCTTAAACGCAATGCGGCCAATGTCTCGGAAACCGTGCCTTTGGTGCTGAGTGGCGAGGAGCTGGAGCTGGCGTCCGTCGCCATAGATGGTACTCCGCTAGAGATTGGGCAATACAGTGTTGACGAAGATTCTCTGACCATAAAAGAGGCACCGTTTGAATTTACGCTAGAGATTCAAACCCGCATCAATCCTGCCGCAAATACCGCGCTGGAAGGTCTGTATGTCTCCAGTGGCATGTTCTGCACGCAGTGTGAGGCAGAAGGCTTCCGGCGTATTACCTATTATCTTGACCGATCAGATGTCATGTCGCGATTTACCACACGTATCGTCGCCGACAAAAATCGATATCCTGTTTTGTTGTCAAACGGCAATCTGGTAGACAAGGGCGAGCTCGATGATGGCCGGCACTGGGCCAAGTGGGAAGATCCTTATCGCAAGCCTTCGTATTTGTTTGCATTGGTGGCAGGTAATCTTGAATGCCTGGAAGATCAGTTTGTCACTCGCTCCGGAAGAGTGGTTGAGCTCAAGTTGTATGTGGAGCCAGGGAATCTGGATAAGTGTCAACATGCCATGGAATCGCTGAAGCGGGCGATGAAGTGGGACGAAGATACATTTGGGCTTGAGTACGACCTCGATATTTACATGATCGTGGCAGTCGGCGACTTCAACATGGGCGCGATGGAGAACAAGGGGCTGAACGTATTCAATACCGCCTATGTGCTGGCCAAGCCAGAAACTGCCACAGACACTGATTACGAGAATATCGAAGGTGTAATCGGGCACGAATATTTTCATAACTGGACCGGGAACCGGGTAACTTGCCGTGACTGGTTCCAGTTAAGCCTGAAAGAAGGTTTGACAGTTTTTCGCGATCAGGAATTCAGTGCGGACATGGGTTCACGTGCCGTAAAGCGTATCAATGACGTACGCATGTTGCGTGCAAGGCAGTTTCCCGAAGATGCTGGTCCCATGGCTCATCCAGTGCGGCCTGAATCCTATGTAGAGATAAATAACTTTTACACGGCAACAGTCTACGAAAAAGGCGCAGAAGTTGTACGCATGATACATGCGCTGACAGGACAAACAGGGTTTCGTCGTGGTATTGATTTGTACTTTGAGCGTCACGACGGGCAAGCGGTAACCACCGATGATTTTGTTGCGGCAATGGCCGATGCCAATGGAATTGATCTGTCACAGTTCAAGCGGTGGTATAACCAATCCGGTACACCAGAAGTTTCCGTACACGGGGAATATGATGCATCAGAACAGATATACAGTCTGACCCTGACACAAACCTGCCCACCAACACCTGGTCAGAAAACCAAGCAGCCATTTCATATACCAATTCACCTTGGATTGCTCGACAAAAACGGAAAGGATTTACCGCTTGTGCTTGATGACGGTTTGGTTATCGATCGTGACAATCCGCTGCAATTGCAGGAAGCGTCTGAAACCTATCGTTTTACCGGTATTTCAGAGAGACCGGTACCATCAGTTTTGCGCGGTTTCTCAGCGCCGGTGAACCTGCAACAGGAGTTGAGTGACGAGGATCTGGCATTTTTGTTCGCTCATGACTCGGATAGTTTTAATCGCTGGGAAGCGGGTCAGCAGTTGGCTATTCGCATTCTGCAGCGCATGATCCATTCCCTGCAAAACGGTGAAACACCAAAAGTCGAAACCTTGTTTGTCGATGCCGTTGACCGGATGCTGGAAAATAAGTCTCTGGATAAAGCGCTCGTTGCGGAATCCCTGGTACTGCCCGGCGAGGCTTATCTCACTGAGCTTGCTGACGTGGCGGATCCAGATGCGATTCATCAAGCGCGTCAATTTATGCGAGCCAAACTCGCGGAATCTCTCAAAGACAGGCTGGATAAAGTCTACCGCGATAACACCATACCCGGTGGCTATAAATTTAGCGCCGAAGCGGCGGGCAAGCGACGCTTGCGAAACGAGGTTTTATCGCTGCTACTCGAAACTGGTGACGAAGCAATTGTTAACATGGCGCTAATCCAGTTCGATGGCGCAGACAACATGACGGACCGGATTGCGGTTGTGGCTGCACTCGCCAATATTGAATGCGCGCAAAGGCAAACAGTACTCGATAGTTTTTATCAAGCTGCGAATGGGGATGCACTGGTGCTGGATAAATGGTTCGCGGTACAGGCTGCGTCCCATTTGCCTGGCACACTTGCAGAAGTATTAAAGCTCATGGGCCGACCCGAATTTGATATCAAGAATCCAAACAAGGTGCGTGCTGTCATTGGCACCTTCTCGCATAGAAATCTGGTGCGTTTCCATGAGGCCGATGGTTCCGGCTACCGTTTTCTGGCAGACCATGTCATCGAGTTGAATTCCATCAATCCCCAGATCGCGGCACGCCTTGTTGGTGCCTTCAATCGTTGGCGGAAATATAACTCCGCAAGGCAGAAACTCGCCAAGAGCGAACTCGAGCGAATTCTGGAAACACCCAAGCTGTCAAAAGCTGTATATGAAATCGTTTCGCGTAATCTCAAAAATTAGCAGTTCTGATTTGCCAGACGTCCTGCTAGGCTAGGTTAACGATTAAGTAAGGCGAGAGGACCGGAAATGTTTGAAAATGCGATTCGCCTGGGCACTGTAGCAGGGATACGAATTGGTGTGCATTACACCTGGTTTATCATTTTCCTGTTACTTACTTCGACGTTACACAGTTCGTTTACTCACGAACACCCAGACTGGTCCAGGTCAGTTTCCCTCATCACATCAGTTGTTACCGCTTTGGTATTTTTTGCCAGCATCGTGTTGCACGAGCTGGGCCACAGTATCGTCGCCTTAAAGCGTGGAATTTCTGTCCGTTCCATCACTTTATTTATTTTTGGTGGTGTCGCACAGACCGAACAGGAAGCGGAATCAGCGCAGACCGAGTTCTTGATTGCGATCGCCGGGCCACTGGTCAGCGTATCTTTGGCAGCACTTTTTTACCTCCTGTCTCTATGGATGGCGCCGGTGAACGAAGTGGCATCGGAAGCACTGGATTGGTTGGCAACAATTAATTTGTTGGTGGCGATCTTTAATATGGTGCCAGGATTTCCTTTAGACGGTGGCCGGGTGTTTCGTGCCCTGGTGTGGGGTTTTACCGGTGATGCCAATAAAGGTATGAGTTGGGCAGTACTGGCTGGCAAGTTGGTGGCCTATATGTTGATGGGTATGGGTGTAATGACGGCAATCCAGACTGGTTACCTGTTAAATGGCGTATGGCTGTTTGGTATTGGTTGGTTCCTGTTGATAGCTGCACAAGCGAGCGGTCAGGCGTTTACCATCAATCGCGTATTTCACGAAATCAATGCGCGTGAACTGATGGAAGCCGATGTGCCGACTGTTCCCGCTGCAGTCAGTGTTAATAAGTGGATCGAAGATTATGTATTTGCGCAGGGTGTTCGTGCGTTTCTGGTGACAGAGGGAGAAGAATTAGTAGGCCTGGTAACGTTGAGTGACAGCCAAAAGATTTCTCGTGACAAGTGGGCGGATACTTCCGTGGTAGCAGTAATGACGCCAGTGCGACAATTGAAGAGCGTTCGTGCGGATACCGATATTTCGTCGGTATTGCAGTTGATGGCAGCGCATTCATTGAACCAGGTGCCTGTGATCGAAGAGAACCAGATTATTGGCTGGATAACCCGGGACCGATTAATTCAAATCCTGAAGCTACACAACGAAGCCGGCGTATAGCGGCGCCCACATTAAAATTGATCCGGGTCATATTATGGCTTGGGCTATATGCTATTTTTCTGGCAATAGAAACGTCTACACATGCTTCGGCAGTGTTGTGAAGTGCCCAGAGGGAGCAAATGAAACAAACAAAATTAAGCCCCGAACAACTTTATACCGCTTGTGACGCGAGTAAATTCCGCTTCAAGTCCACGACCGATCTACCGGATCTCGAGGACGTTATAGGGCAGGATCGCGCTGTCGATGCGATTCGTTTTGGTATCGGTATTCAGCAGGAAGGATTTAACCTGTTTGCGCTTGGTCCAAGCCGTAGTGGCAAGCGCACTGTTGTTACCAAGGCCATAGAGAAGCAGGCAGCGGAACAACCGGTGCCACCGGACTGGTGTTATGTTGACAATTTTGACGATCCACACAAACCCAGTGCATTGTCGTTGCCAGCCGGTATGGCAGTTCGTTTCCAGGCGGACATGGCTCAGCTACTTGAGGAGCTGCGCAGCGCAGTACCCGAAGCACTGGAAAGTGAGGAATACCGCGCTCGCCTGCAGGAAATCGAAGAGTCGTTGAAGGAAAAGCAGGAACAGGCATTTGAAAAGCTGCATGAGGAAGCCAACGCGCATGGGATCGCCATGTTGCGTACACCAACAGGCTTTGCGTTCGCGCCAACCAAGAAAGGTGAGGTGATCAAGCCCGAGCAATACGAACAGCTGACTGCAAAAGAACGAAAAGAAATTGAGGACACCGTCGATAAACTTCAGGTAGAGCTGGAGCGTTTAATACAGGAAGCACCCAAATGGCGTCGTGAGATGCAAGAGGATGTAAAGCATCTCAATCGTGATGTGATTATGGCTGCTGTAGGGCAACTAATCGATGAGCTACGCAAACACTATGCGGCGCTGCCGGAGGTATTAAGCCACCTCGATGCGGTGCAACAAGATGTGATCGATCATGCCGATCAGTTTCGTCAGCCAGAAGAAGGGATATCGTTACTACCTGGACTGGTTATGCCTGGAGTGGAACGACAGGCGTCGTTCCTGAATCGGTATCTTGTCAACGTCATTGTCGACAACAGCGAATCCAGCGGGGCCCCGGTCATTTACATTGATAATCCTACTCATCCAAACCTGGTCGGGCGGGTGGAGCATCAGGCGCAAATGGGCGCACTGGTGACCGATTTCACTATGATCAAGGCTGGCGCATTGCATCAGGCAAGCGGTGGTTACCTGATACTTGATGCCCGCAAGGTGCTATTACAGCCCTATGCCTGGGAAGGTCTGAAGCGTGTACTGCAATCCCGCGAAATCCGGATCGAGTCACTGGGGCAGATGTTGAGTCTTATCAGCACGGTTTCGCTCGAACCGGAAGCGATACCACTGGATGTAAAAGTAGTGTTACTGGGTGAGCGTATTTTGTATTACCTGCTTTGTGAATACGACCCGGAGTTCAGCGAACTGTTTAAGGTCGCGGCAGATTTTAATGACAGTGTGCCACGTTCGCATGATACCGATGAGAGCTACGCACGTTTTATTGCCACCCTTGCCCGTGAAGACAAGCTACGACCTTTAGATGCCCCGGCCGTCGCTCGTGTCATCGAGCATAGTGCGCGCATGGTGGAAGACGCCGAGAAACTTAGCGGCAGGTTCGGCAAGATCGCCGACTTTTTGCGTGAAGCGGATTATTGGGCAGGGCAGGCCGGTCGCGAAACTATTGCTACAGAAGATGTACAGCAGGCCATCGATGCACATGATAGTCGTCTGTCTCGTATTCGAGAGCGTCTGCAAGAAGAGACACAGCGCGGTACGTTAATGATATCGACGGAAGGCTCGGTGGTCGGGCAGATCAATGGTTTGTCAGTCATGCAGCTCGGCGAATTTGCCTTTGCTCATCCCAGTCGCATTACAGCGCGCGTGCGTCAGGGTAAAGGCGAAGTCGTTGATATTGAGCGCGAGATAGAACTCGGTGGGCCGATACATTCCAAAGGCGTCATGATACTGAGTGGATTTCTTTCCGGTCGCTATTGTCCGGATCAGCCATTGTCACTTTCCGCCAGTCTGGTTTTCGAACAAACCTACGGTGGTGTCGAAGGTGACAGTGCATCCTCGGCTGAGCTTTATACACTTCTGTCCACATTGTCCGAACTACCTATTCAGCAATCGTTTGCCGTGACCGGTTCTGTTAACCAGCTCGGGGAGGTACAGGCAATTGGCGGTGTGAACGAGAAAGTTGAAGGTTATTTCGATGTTTGTCTGGCGCGCGGACTGACTGGGGATCAGGGTGTGCTTATCCCTGCCACCAACGTCAAGCACTTGATGTTAAAGAGCGAGGTTGTTCAAGCTGTACAGGACGGCAAGTTCCATATTCATGCCATAGCCAACATAGATGAAGGTATCGAGACGCTTACCGGTAAGTCAGCCGGTGAGCGAGATAGCGAGGGAAACTACCCCGCCGACACAGTAAATTTCCTCGTTGAGGAAAAACTCAAAGCAATGGCCAAACAGGCCCACGAGCATGAAGAGCACGAAAAAAGCTGATCTCGCCAAGGACGCCGAAGCCGGTGTTCAGCGCATTCTGGTTGCACTCGATGAATCGAATCAAAGTGTTGCCGCACTGGAAACGGCTGCGCGTTTGGCTGAGCAATTGGAGGCGGAATTGCTGGGGATGTTCGTCGAAGACATCGAGCTGCTTCATTTGTCCGGCTTACCGTTTGCTCGTGAAGTGGGAATGACATCCGCATCATCACGAGAAATAAGTGATGAGAGTATGGAGCGGTCCCTGCGTGCACGTGCCGGTCGAATGCGTGCAAATCTTGAGTCAATCGCGGAGAAACACAGTATTGATGTTTCGTTTAAAGTAAAACGCGGCAAGGTGCTTCCAGAGGTTTTGCAAGCATCCCACGAGGTTGATCTGGTAGCAGTTGGTACACGTGGGCTCAAGATCGGGTTTCGAAACAAGCTTGGTTCGACCTGTCGTGGCGTTGTGGAGGAAAGTCGATGCTCGGTACTCCTGATACAAGAAGACATTGCTCCCGGAGATACCGTGCTGGCGCTTTTTGACGGAAGCGTTGAATCGGAAAAAGCGCTGAAGCTAGCCAGCGAGTTGGCCTTGAATAAACGTAATCGTTTGGTGGTGATCCTGCTGGCAAATGAAAGTGATCTGGAGGAACAGCAAGAACACGCTGCGAATATATTGCCTCCTTCAGTAGAGGCTAATTACCAACAACTCGACCTGGCGCGACTGGACTCAATGGCAGATCTATTAAAAGACGAAGACTGCGGTGTGTTACTGATTCCGGAGCAGTATTCACGCTCAGTGAAAGGACTCGAGCCGGAAACACTGGCCAAATTGCAGTGTCCGGTTTTATTGGTTCGATAGGCACATTTAATCTGGACACGCAGTTTCCCTGGTTTTCTTCAGCTTGCCACATCCTTGTGGTCACGAACCCCTCAATTTATCCAGACAGTTAACATTACTTCGGTTCAGGAACAATTAATTTGCACACCTGCGTAGCCAAATAGCCATTTCTTCAGTATATTGTTGACCGTATTTATCAAAATAATTCAAATGGTTGGAACTCAATATTAAAGTTATATGTCGGTATTGTTCTGTAACGCCTTGGCAATTGGTATTGAGTGGCTACAATTAAAGATACCCCACAAAACAGACCATTAGAATTAGCTTATATGGGGTAGTGACGCCAGGGAGGGACTTGGGCCATTCGAATTGTCGATGCCCAGGCAGTGAGCGTATCCCATTAGGCCGCTCGTTTTGTCACAACGTTTAGCAGCACAAAAACCGGTACGCGTATTGGTATCGAATACAACGCTAAATTTGGAACTTTACGAGTGAAAGAACAAAACACTCTGCAACATCGAATATTTTCCGAACAGGTATCGCTGTTATTCAAGCAGTACCCGTTATCGGCAATTAGCGCCTTCCTGGTTACAGCACTGGTGGCGTACATATTATGGCGGCAGGTATCCCATCCAGTACTCCTCGGTTGGCTGATTTCGCAGAATGTATTCTTGTTAGCCGGCGCAGTTCTCGTTTGGCGTTATTTCAAAGACAAACAAAACTCTCAAAGTCCGAGACTCTGGTTTCGTTCCTACATGGTCGCCATTACCCTGATCGGAGCATTGTGGGGCAGTCTCGTATTTTTCATTGGACCGGGAATGTCCTCTGCATTACAGAACTTCATCATCATCATTGTCGTTGGACTAGCGTCTGCCGCGTTGGTGTTAGCGCTTCCAATTCTAACCGCTTACTACTCCTATCTTTCACTGGCGTTTTTACCGCTTGTAGGCTGGTTTTTCAGTAAACAGGAAACGGTATTTTCTGTTTTAGGTGTACTAAGTGTTGTTTATTACTTGCTTTTAATGTTCGCCGGACGAAACCTCAACCGCCATTTCATTAATACGATCCGACTCCGTTTTGAGAATGCTGATCTGGTGAATAAGGTCAGCACATTAAATGAAAATCTGGAGCAGCGTGTCATTGAGAAAACCCATGCTCTTGGTGAAAGTGAGGAGCGATTTGATCTTGCAATGCAGGGTGCTAATGACGGTTTGTGGGATTGGGACCTGCAGAAAAAAACAGTTTATTTTTCACCTCGCTGGAAATCCATGCTTGGGTACGAGGATACTGAAATCAGCAATTCTCCCAGAGAATGGAGAAAACGAATACACCGCCGTGATCTAAGGAAGTCGCTGTCTCTAATGCGCAAACATGTGAACGGTCAATCAGAGTATTACGAAAGCATACACAGGATTAAACACAAAAATGGGCATTACCTTTGGGTTCTGGATCGTGGTCGCGCCGTTCGTGATGATGACGGACAGGCGTATCGATTGGTGGGAACCCAGGTTGACATAACCGATCATAAAAATCTCGAAGAGAAAATAAAATCAGCAAACATTCAGCTAAAACACGAAATAAAAGAACGGATCATGGCTCAAAACGAGTTGGCGCACCTCGCGAAGCACGATCCGTTGACCAATCTACCCAATCGAATCCTTTTTTATGAGCAATTACAGGAAGCCATCCGGCGAGCGGAAATCGAAGAAGAAACCATCGGTGTGCTGCTAGTTGATCTGGATAACTTCAAGAACGTTAACGATACGCTGGGTCATCCCGTAGGCGATAAATTGCTTGTGGACGTTGCCAATCGTCTGAATTCCATTGTTAACAAGAACTATTTTCTTTCGAGGCTTGGCGGCGATGAATTTACTGTGATTCTCGAAGGTTGTTCCGATACGTTTCTCGTGGATGCCTATGCAAGAGAGCTTATTGAGTTGATCTCGCAGCCTTTCCATCTGGACGATCAGGAGATCCGGATCGGCTGCAGTATTGGTATAACCCTATTTCCTGATCACGGAAGCGAGCCGGATCAGCTGGTTCGAGATGCGGATATTGCGATGTATCACGCCAAGGAGCAGGGGCGAAATACTTTCAGGCACTTTACTGAAGAAATGGACCTGGAAATTAATGAGCGGGTTACCTTGAGAAACCTGCTTCATGGTGCTCTGGAGCGAGAGGAGTTCGATATTCATTATCAGCCACAAGTAGATGTTAAGTCAGGCAAGGTAACTGGGCTCGAGGCCCTATTGAGATGGAGTCCGCAGGACATAGGCGCAGTATCCCCGGACAAATTTATTCCTTTGCTAGAGGAAACCGGGTTGATTGATGAAGTCGGATACTGGGTTTTATACGAAGCCTGTGCGAAGGCCGTATCTTTTCAGAAAAATGGACTTGCTGATCTGAAGATCGCAGTCAATCTGTCACCGCGTCAATTCCTCCAGGAAGATCTTGCCGAATCTATTGAGGATGTATTGGCTGATACCGGTCTACACGCCAAATCCCTCGAATTAGAAATTACAGAAAACGTATTCCTGGAAGACCTGGACCTTATTCAGCAAACACTGTTCAGGCTAAAGGAGCTTGGCGTTTCGATCACACTCGACGATTTTGGTACCGGGTATTCTTCTCTCGCCTATCTAAAACGCTTCCCGATCAATGGTGTGAAAATTGATAAGGAGTTTGTCAGGGACATCCTCGTCAATGACGATAGTCGTGAACTGGTGACAGCGATCATCGCAATGGCGAAGGGAATGAACATGGAAACCCTGGTTGCGGAAGGCGTGGAAGTTGATGTGCAGCTTGAATTGTTACGACAAGCCGGCTGTCTGACCTATCAGGGTTATTTATACAGCCAACCGCTTCCTCCCGACGCGCTGGAAAGAAATCTGTTGTCGGACAACCGGTTAAGATCCGTTTAGCCGGTTCCAACAAGTCGACATTTCACCACTGAATAGTAGTGCGTTAGTTTCTGTCGATCTCTATGTAATTAAAACTTTCCTCTTTGCCATGCCCAACTTTTAGTGAGGCTAATTCACTGGCTGGCAGATTAGCCGCTAACTCCAGCATTTCGCCGCGGTCACGACCAATTAGAGACCAGTTCATAAAACTCTCGAAATAGCCAATCTCCTGGTAGTTGGGGATTATGTTAAACAGTACCAGCTTTCCACCGGGCGACAGCATTTTGTAAAGTTGTGCTGTTAGCTTCTGTGCCAGCCGTTTCCCCAGGTAATCATATAGACCAGAAGAATAAATCAGGTCGAATTGACCCAGTACTACTCGACCTCTGACAATATCAGTGACCGATATCTGATTGGTCTCAATTCCCAAGGGACCGTATTGCTGATCCACGAGACTTAGACTACCTTGATCCTGGTCCAGGCCGATGAAGGATCCTAAATCACCGTTTTGGATAGCACTGGATAGTTCTGCTTCCCGGCAGTGGCCACAAGCAATAGACAATACCCGGGCATTTTTAGTCCTTGCCGCTGTGTCATCGATATGTTGTGCAACCATTTCCTTTCGTTCACGCAGCGCTCTGGCAATGCCTACGCCAGTGGTGAAGTAGTAGATCTTTCTGCCGATTGGTGATGTGTTGTCGAGATTCTTCTTTTGGGGGAAATAAATTGAATCCAGTAACTCGGCATCTCCAGCATAACCACGTGGTCTGGCAAAGGATCTTGCCGTGAGAGGATCTTGCATCAGGATTTTTCTAATGGGGTGTTGTAGAAATTCTCGTTCTACAAGTCGTGCCCAATCTGTTGACGATGTGGATGCATAGGTGTCGTACAGTTGGGATACCAGCTCACTCATCCCGGTTTTGACATTTCCTTCATGCAACATCTCTAGCCCTTCATCCAGAAAATCCAGGCCCTTTTTTTCTTGTATATAGAGCGCCTCAGGGGCAAGTGACAATACCTCAGGGGCGCGCGCTTCATATGCCAGACTCATTGTGTACTCCTAGTTGCTTCTTTTTAGTGGGGGGTTGATCATTTTGACACCAAAAATGTAATGTTGACAATAACTTGGCGCTCAATGTTGATTGTCGGAGTGAATGGGCCCAGGTTTTGGGGATAGTTAGTTGGGACGCAGATGGTTTATTAACTAACTGATTTAAAAGGATACAATATAAATAGTAAAAATAAGGGAATTGGTGAAACTTGCGCTTGGAAACAAAAAAAGAGCGCCCTTGGCGCCCTTTTTTAGGTCGAACTTTTTTCCGAGTTTTTACATCTTGGGGCAACTGCTGCGATCAGATGCGACTTTACCGGTCAGTTCCAGGAAACCTGCAAACGGACCCATGTTGCCCATAGCTTCCATTTTCGGGCCCTTGAATTTAAGGCGACCAAACATCATCGCCTTCATTGGACCATCAGAGCCATCACCCATTCGCTTCCAGTTCTTATCCTTGGCGAACATGACATAGTCAACTTTCTTGTCCATATCTTCAGCCTTGGTTTTTGCCCAACCACCATAAACACAGGTCGCCTTGCCATCCTTGTCTGCAATATGCATTTCCACTCTTGGGCTGTTTTCACATTCCATGCGATAGATTTGCATGACCTTGTAGCCACGCCCTTTGTTGTTCTCAACCCAGCCTGATTTTTTCAATTCTTCGGTCAGTCCCTTATCGGCATTCCAGCCTTTACATGCTTCGGCAGCCCATTCACCTGACATGAACACCGGCGCAGCATATGCGCTTGTCGCGAATAGCAGTGAAGTCAGTGCAGTGACAAAGATTTTTCTCATACTTTCCCCCTATGGAATATTGGTGGTGGTCGAATAAACACCATATATGCGGCGTTTTTGCAGCCGTGCCAATCAGCTTACCCCAATGGCAATTCGACAACAAACGAAGCAGACACGGGAGAATCATGGGTTTTCTCTTGTTTTTTTAGCATTTTTCGTCGGAGGCAAGTTTTGCTTGCCAAGATCAAAGTACTGTATATAATGCCAGTACTAACTGGATAAACATACAGTACTTAGATTATGCAACGTGCCCTTACCCCAAGACAGGCAGAAATCCTTGAGCTGATCCGCGAGCACATTGCGGAGCAGGGATACCCGCCTACCCGTGCCGATATTGCCCGGGTGCTGGGATTTCGTTCGCCCAATGCCGCCGAGGAACATCTGCGGGCCTTGGAGAAAAAGGGGGCCGTCGAGTTATTGCCTGGAGCATCCCGCGGTATTCGTTTGCTCGAGGAAGAGGCAGGGTTGCCTGTGGTCGGACGTGTAGCAGCCGGTCATCCCATCCTGGCGCAGGAAAACATAGAGGACCGCTATGGATTGGACCCGGATGTGTTCCGGCCACGGGCCGATTATCTGTTGAGAGTGCAGGGTCAGAGTATGCGTGACACCGGCATTCTCGATGGCGACCTGCTGGCGGTACACCGCACGCCCGAGGCCAGTAATGGCCAGATTGTGGTGGCGCGGGTCGAGGACGAAGTTACTGTCAAAAGGTTTAAGCGTAAGAGTAAGTATCGGGTGGATCTGTTGCCCGAAAATTCTGATTTTTCTCCCATTGAAATTGATCTCCGTTATCAGTCCCTGTCTATTGAGGGCCTTGGTGTTGGAGTCCTTAGAAACGGCGAACTCCGATGAATCTGGATACTTTGGTACAACGCGCCGACATCTGGCGCGGGGGCGAGACTCCCTCTGAAAACACCGCTGGCATTTCCACCGGTGTGTCACAATTGGATACATTGCTGCCGGGCGGTGGTTGGCCCAAAGGCGCGCTCACGGAAATTCTGATCCCGGATGAGGGCGTGGGCGAGCTAAGTCTGGTGATGCCGGCGCTGGCTCGCCTGAGTCATGCCAATCGCTGGCTCGCCTGGGTGGCACCGCCACACATTCCTTATGCCCCGGCGCTGGTGTCGGCCGGTGTCGATCTTTCCCGAGTGATGGTAGTGCGCCCACGAAATGGCACCGATGGTTTGTGGGCAGTGGAACAAACCTTACGCGCTGGTACCTGTGGCGCAGTGCTGGCGTGGCTTGCCAGTACCGATACCGCTGTTATGCGTCGACTGCAATTGGCGGCCGAGGCTGGCAACAGCTGGGGCGTATTGTTTCGACCGCAACGCATGGCCGGTCAGGCATCACCGGCAGCATTACGCCTGAAACTTGAACCCACCTCTCGTGGTCTGGCGGTGCATGTACTGAAACGCCGTGGTGGTTGGGCCACCGGCCCCATTTACATCGAGAACAATCATGCTTTGGCTGGCGCTGCATTTTCCCCGACTGCCGCTCGAGGTGTTCAGTCGGGGCGTCATCTCCAATGATCCACAGGCGACATGCCAGAGCAGCGGAAACAAGGCACACGTTCTAATCTGTAATGCCTCCGCTGCCTCCCTTGGCGTGCGCTCGGGTATGCCGCTGCGCGCAGCCTGCGCGTTAGCAGATAATCTGAAACTTTATCCTCGTGATGAAGTATTGGAGCAGGAAGCATTGAAACAGGTCGCTGCCTGGTCAGTGCGCTTCACTTCCCTTGTTAGCCTTTCTTTTTCGCATGCCGTGTTGCTGGAGGTGGCTGGCAGTCTTTCCCTGTTTGGCGGGCTTGATCATTTATTAGAAGAAGTGCGCGATGGTCTGGATGAATTGGGTTATCAGGCCACGTTGGCTGTTGGCCCCACGCCTTTGGCGGCGGTATGGCTTGCCCGTGCGGGTAGAAAAGAAGCAATCGAGCACAAGCCGCAGTTGGCCAAGGCGCTGGGCTCCATACCTCTTTACTGCCTACTACTAGGCGATAAGAAATTGCGATCGCTCAACGGCATGGGCCTGCAAAACGTCGCAGATATTGTGCGTTTACCGCGCGATGGTTTAGCCCGTCGACTGGGAAAAGATCTGGTGTTGCTGCTGGACCGGGCTCTGGGCCGTGCGCCTGATCCACTGAAGCCCTATGTGCCACCACCGCGTTTTCGTAGCCGGCTATTGTTACCCGCCGAAGCCGACAGCGTTGAGGCACTTTCATTTGCCATGCGACGCATGTTGGCAGAATTGGGAGGCATGTTGCTGGGCTGTGGTGGCGGGGTACAGGAATTGTCTATACAGCTAATACACCGCGATGAACAAATTAATTGCGATGAAAAAGATGTGACGCACATTGACCTCAGGTTATCTGTACTGAGTCGTGATGTGGATCACTTAATGGCAGTGCTGCATGAACGTCTGGAGCGGGCCACACTGGAAGCACCGGTAATCGAAATCGTTATGGTGGCTGACACCATTTTATCGTTGGGCAGTTGTCCTCAGGATCTATTCAGCAAACAAGGCGAAAGTGATCATGATTGGCAGGTGTTGCTGGAGCGGTTGCGTGCCCGTATGGGTGAAGAGGCGGTGCATGGCTTGAAGCAAGTTGCCGAACATCGACCGGAAAAGGCATGGGGGACTGCAGTTGTGGGGGGAGAGGGATTGGCGCTGAATTTTGGCAGGCGCCCGCTATGGCTGCTCGATGAGCCCCTGCTGTTAAGCACCAATGGTGAAGGCCGGCCACGTTTTCACGGCTCCTTACAACTCGATCCTGACCGTGAACGCATTGAAAGCGGTTGGTGGGATGGTAAGGATATCGCCCGCGATTACTTCGTTGCGCACAACACACGCGGTTTACGGCTATGGGTATATCGTGAGCTGCACGGCGAACAGCGTTGGTTTCTGCATGGCATCTTTGCCTGACACCATGCCATGGTTACTTGCCTACCCGAGTTCGCTGAGCTGCATGCGGTTTCCAATTTCACTTTTCTGCGTGGGGCGTCTCGTCCTGAAGAGCTAGTTACTCGTGCCAACGAGTTGGAATACTTAGCACTGGCGATAACCGATGAGTGTTCCGTTGCTGGCATGGTGCGGGCGCACGTTGCTGCCAAAGACAGGGGCTTCAAGTTAATCGTTGGGAGTGAGTTTCGACTTCAGGACGGACTGCGGCTTACCCTCTATGCCACCAATCGCGAGACTTACGGTGATCTTTCTCAGCTGATTACCCGTGGACGACGCGCGGCAGAGAAGGGTGAATATTGCTTAACACGCTCGGATGTCTCTGAGTTGGCAGCGAACTGCCTTGCCTTATGGTTACCTGAAGTAGATCCCGACATAGAACAAGCACAGTGGTTGACCGACACGTTTCCCGGCAACGCCTGGATCGCTGTGGAATTGTTGCAGCAGGGCAACGAACGCAAACGTATGCAGCAACTAGTAGAATTGGGAAAACAGGTCGGGCTGCCATTAGTAGCAGCCAATGATGTACACGCTCATGAACGGCAGCAGCGTCCATTGCAAGACACCCTGACCGCCATACGACTGCACACCACTGTCGAGGCAGCAGGGCACGAATTACATGCCAATGGCGAGCGCCATTTGCGACGTCGAGAAGTTCTGGCGAGGCTCTATCCGCAAGAATGGCTGGCCGAAACTATGGTGATCGCCGAGCGATGCCAGTTTTCTCTGGATGAGTTGCGCTATGAATATCCGGAAGAGCTGGTACCAGCGGGTGAAACACCGGCGCATTATCTGCGGCGTTTGACTGAAGCCGGAATCAAGGAGCGCTGGCCGGCGGGTGAAACACAAAAAGTCAGGCAGTTGATCGAACATGAACTGCAACTGATCGCCGAACTGAACTATGAGCCGTATTTCCTGACGGTGTATGACATCGTCAAGTTCGCACGATCACGGAGTATTTTGTGCCAAGGCAGGGGTTCGGCTGCCAACTCCGCCGTGTGTTATGCGCTTGGTATTACCGAAGTTGATCCCTCACGTATGGAGATGTTGTTTGAACGATTTATATCGAAGGAACGCAACGAGCCGCCAGACATCGATGTCGATTTCGAACACGAACGTCGCGAGGAGGTAATTCAGTATTTATATAATAAGTATGGTCGCCACCGTGCCGCGTTGGCGGCAACGGTTATTACTTATCGACCACGCAGTGCCATCCGTGACGTGGGCAAGGCCCTGGGTTTGTCGCTTGAGCAGGTCGATCGTCTGGCCAAGAACATGCAATGGTGGGACGGCAAGGCCATTGCACCGGAGCGATTAACCGAAATCGGTTTCGATCCCGCTAATCCAGTAGTGGTGCGCCTTATGTATATCGTGCACCAGATACTGGGTTTCCCTCGACACCTGTCACAACATGTGGGCGGTTTTGTTATCGCGCGTGATGATTTGTCGCGCCTGGTGCCTATAGAAAATGCATCAATGCCTGACAGAACGGTAATTCAATGGGACAAGGATGACCTCGATGCGTTGGGTTTATTGAAAGTTGATTGTCTGGCGCTGGGTATGCTTAGCGCCATTCATCGTGCCTGTGATCTGCTAACACGATTCCGGGACCGACCGTATTCGCTTGCGGATATACCACCGGAAGATCCCGCTGTTTATGAAATGATCCAGCACGCCGACACTGTTGGTGTGTTCCAGATTGAGTCGCGTGCACAAATGTCTATGTTGCCCAGGCTTAGGCCTGCCAACTTTTACGATCTGGTGGTAGAAGTGGCCATTGTTCGACCGGGACCAATTCAGGGCGACATGGTGCACCCCTATTTGCGACGACGTCAGGGACTGGAAGCAGTGACATATCCCAGTGCAGCTGTAGAGGATGTGTTGAGGCGGACTCTGGGCGTGCCAATCTTCCAGGAACAGGTAATCAAGCTTGCCATGGTGGCTGCCGGCTTCACGCCAGGCGAGGCCGATCAATTGCGTCGATCCATGGCGGCGTGGAAGCGACACGGTGGTCTTGACCATTTTGAAAAGCGCCTGATCGAGGGTATGCGTGAGCGCGGGTACGAAGAAACCTTTGCACGGCAAATCTTCCAGCAAATTCTTGGCTTCGGTGAATACGGTTTCCCGGAGTCCCACGCCGCCAGTTTTGCCCTGCTCGCCTATGCGTCAGCCTGGTTGAAGTGCCACGAACAGGCTGCCTTTACCTGCGCCATACTGAACAGCCTGCCCATGGGTTTTTATGGCCCGTCGCAACTGGTGCAAGACGCCAAAGGACATGGAGTTGAGGTACGCCCGGCAGATGTCACGATAAGCGATTGGGATTGTTCGCTGGAGCCAGACAATAACAAGGAGCCGGCATTGCGTTTGGGTTTGCGAATGATCAAGGGCCTGTCGCGTGGCGCCGTTGACCGTTTGGTGGAAACGAGGCGAGCCCAGTTATTTGAGAACGTTAAAGACATGGCGAAGCGAGCACGCCTGGATCGACGTGATCTGGAGGCCCTGGCTGCCGCCGATGCATTAAGAAGTCTGGGTGGTCATCGTCATCGCGCGCGTTGGGAGATACTGGGTGTTGAGCGGGAGACACCCTTGTTAGGAGATGCGCAAATCAATGAAGCCATGCCATTACTCAGAACGCCGCGCGAAGGAGAAGAGATTGTGGCGGACTACGCCAGTACATCACTGACACTTCGTCGACATCCACTGGCCCTGATTCGTAAGCAATTGAACAAACATAGGGTCGTGACGGCCGAGGAAATCCAGAAAGTACCGCACGGGTCGGTTATTGCTACCGCCGGATTGGTAGTCAGCCGACAGCGACCCGGATCAGCGGCCGGGGTTATTTTTGCGACACTGGAGGATGAGACCGGCCACATTAACCTGGTAGTGTGGAAAACGGTAATGGAGCAGTATCGACGGGAACTGCTGGGCGCGCGCCTGTTAGGCGTATACGGTGAAGTTCAGCGCGAAGGCGAGGTGATTCACGTAATCGCCAAACAGTTACAGGATCATAGTGCACTGCTCGGTAGGCTCAATACTGCCTCACGGGATTTTCGGTGACTCAGCGGCCCAGCGCAGGAACGTTACGGCCCTCGCCAAATTGAAGTACCCAGAAAGTCGAGTCCGAGATACCGGCTGTCTGCTGTGCAGCGCGTAAGTTTTCAACCGGCTCTGTTTCACCGTCGTCGCCGAGGTGGAATGTACCAAAGTGAATAGCCATGCTGGTATGTGATTGCAGTCGTTGATGCGCTTTTACTGCATCGGCCGGAGAGATGTGCGCTTCCTTCATGAACCACTCTGGGCGGAATGCACCAATAGGTAAAAGTGACATGCGTATTGGCGTAAAGCGTTTTTTAATCTCGTCAAAATGCGGCCCCATTCCGGTATCCCCGGCAAAAAACAGATTGCCTGAAGGACCAGATAAAACGAATCCACCCCAGAGGGTGGCATTTCGATCAAACGTACCGCGCGCTGAGAAATGTTGTGCTGGCACGCTATGTAGCTTGACTGACCCCGCCACTTCTGAAGATTTCCACCAATCCATTTCCACGATCCTGGTGATGCCTGCTCCTTCTAAAAGAACCTTGTTGCCGAGATGACAAAAGAACACGGGATCATGGTTATCTTGTAAACGTTTAAGTGTTGGTATGTCGGTATGGTCGTAGTGATTGTGGCTTAATAGCACGGCATGAATTTTGGGAAGGTCATCAAATCGGACCCCAGGTGCGCGCACGCGCCGCGGCCCGAGCCATGTCAGCGGGCTTGCACGTTGCGACCAGATAGGATCGGTAAGTATGTTGGCGCCATCCATCTGGATCAGTACGGTCGCATGGTTAACAAAGGTGACTCGCATCGCACCTACTTCTACAGATCCAGGCGGTTTCGGGCCCGGTTTGGATTCCACCCAATCACGCCAGGGACCAATCTTGCGATTAAATTGCCAGCGAATCATATCGCGGAAACTTTTGTTGGCCAGTGCGCCGCTAGGATTAAAAAAGCGTACCCCGTTAAAGTGATCCGTGACAGGACCCTGATATACCGGGCCAGAGAAAATATAACCACCAGCGGTAAATATCAAAACCAGTAATAGAATCGATGCGATCAAACCCGCAGTCAGCCAGCTGGCGAGCCTTAGTAGTCTTTGTGGCAAGGTTCTATGTTCTGCAACAGTAGTTGGCATTTTGCTATTGTACGGGAGAAATCCTGGGTGGATAGAACCGCGGGTTGGTAAAAATTGAGTGAACTCTACTGCTTTACGGAAAGAACTCGTTTAGAATTGCCAGCCTTTTTAGCTGACGGTTTGATCAGTCGCCGTAAGTTGCTGGTGTTCATAAAAGGCTAACGTAAATACAAAGAGGAATACAATGGCAGAAATGATTACAGATAGCGGTCTGAAGTATGAAGATCTCACGGTGGGTGACGGTGACGCAGCAAAAGGCCCTGG
>CAJICK010000134.1_pt1 | contig 20317 bp, 20 predicted proteins | sample 9199621 | NCBI WGS metagenome assembly CAJICK01 (sample SAMEA7708342, study PRJEB35096) | sediment metagenome | biome: marine neritic benthic zone biome [ENVO:01000025]; feature: sediment [ENVO:00002007]; material: shallow marine sediment [ENVO:03000034] sea grass bed [ENVO_01000059] ... | reverse complement strand
CTGGGCGCTACTGCTGCTAAGGGCCGAAGCATAGGCGACCCGCGCCTCATCAGCGTTGCCCTGTGCTGCAAAAAGGTCTCCTTGCAATTCGCTGTATTCGCTTTCAAAGCCGCCGCGATCGTCAACTTTAATCAGCGCCTGCGCTGCCTTCACATCGCCCGCCTCACTTGTTAAACGGGCCAACCGTATCCTGGCAGCATGACGAGTTGCATCCACTTCAGCATTGGTCATCGCCCACGTAAGCTGGCGACGCGCATTCTCCGGATCACCACTGTCGTAACTGATCTTTGCCAACAGCAATGCAGCCATACCCGCATATGGTGTCGAATCGTACTGGTCCATGATCTGACCGCCGACGACTACTGCCTGATCGGCATTATTTTGTTTCATGTTGTAGACCACCTGATCATAGAGTGCGGACGCAGTTGCGGCCTGGTCATACTGGTACTGATTCCAGTAGCGATAACCAAACAAGGCACCGGTTCCCAGGACCACACCGATTACCAGTGCGCTTCCGTAGTCTTTCCACCACTTTTTAAGTTTCTCGAGATCGTCGTCTTCGTGATATTGGTTTTCCACTACTGTATTACCCGTTATTCCAAAAAGTTAATAATTGAATTCTACTGCAGCATATCAGCCAGATCGTTAAACGCGATCTGCTGTTGCTCACGAGATTCCCTGAGCGATTTCACGCTGGCTACCCCGGCACTTATCTCGTCTTCACCCAGTATGACCGCATAGCGAGCCTGGCTCTTGTCCGCTTTTTTCATCTGACTCTTCATGCTGCCACCACCGCAATGGCAAATGATATTGACACCCTGTTCACGCAACTCCTCGGCCAATTGCATTCCTCGTTGCTCTGCCACATCACCCAATACAATCAGATAGGCATCAAACGGCGAATTCACCGCGTCAGGATTCTGCTGCTGAACGAGCTCCACCAGACGCTCCATACCCAGAGCAAATCCTGCGGCTGGCGTCGGCTTGCCGCCCAGTTGCTCTACCAAGCCATCGTAACGCCCGCCCGCACAGACAGTGCCCTGAGCCCCGAGCTCGGTGGTTATCCACTCGAATACGGTACGGCTGTAATAGTCGAGACCACGAACCAGATTGGGGTTTACCTCATATTCGACGTCGGCATTATCCAGATATACCTGTAGTTTTTCGAAATGCTCTCGCGACTCATCACTCAGGTGATCCAACAGGCTTGGTGCAACGGCGACGATTTTTTGCACCTCCGGATTCTTGCTATCGAGTATGCGCAGAGGATTGTGTTCAAGCCGGTGCTTACTATCTTCGTCCAACGAATCATGATGATCCATTAGGTAAGACACCAGCTCTTTGCGATGAGAATTCCTGGTTTCCACCGTACCTAAAGAATTAATCTCAAGCTTTAATCCTTTAATACCAAGTTCAGCCCACAGGCGTGCCGTCATAACGATGATTTCGGCATCAATATCCGGGCCTTCCATACCAAATGTTTCCGCACCAATTTGATAGAACTGGCGATAACGACCTTTTTGTGGTCGCTCATGGCGGAACATGGGCCCTGTATACCAAAGCCGGTGTACCTGATTGTGCAGCATTCCATTTTCTATTGCTGCCCGGACACACCCGGCCGTACCTTCGGGGCGTAAAGTCAGACTGTCGCCGTTGCGATCTTCGAAGGTATACATTTCCTTCGCGACGATATCGGTAACTTCACCAATGGATCGTTTAAACAAATCGGTCTTTTCCAGCTGAGGAAGCCGGAGCTCACGATAACCGTAAGCATCCATCACATCACGAGCGACATCTTCTACCCACTGCCAGTAGGCAACAGTATCGGGCAGCAGGTCATTCATGCCGCGAATGGCCTGAATTGAATTACTCACAGTGAGGTCCTCAGCCGGTTTGTGTTTTGGGGATTTCGTCGTCAGTCGACTGACGATCACGAATGTACTGGCGGATTGTTCGTTCGAGCTCATCCACCAGCTCTTCATCACTGACCTTATGGTCTGGTGCACCATTAACGTACAACAAATTGGGTTCACCACCAGTTAGCCCGATATTTGCTTGCTTGGCTTCACCCGGACCATTAACGACGCAACCAATCACTGCTACATCGAGCGTCTCTTGAATATCTTCCAACCGGGATTCCAGTTCATTCACGGTTGCGATCACGTTGAATCGCTGTCTCGAGCATGAAGGGCAAGCAATAATATTGATGCCTTTACTGCGAATGCCGAGACTTTTCAGAATATCGAATCCAACTTTAACTTCTTCCACAGGATCCGCGGCAAGTGACACACGCAAGGTGTCACCGATTCCATCTGCTAACAGCATGCCGAGACCGATGGAAGATTTGACAGTACCGGATCGCAGACCACCAGCTTCAGTAATACCCAGATGGAATGGATTGTCGATTTGTGTCGCAAGCTTGCGATAAGCGGCCACTGTCATAAAAATCTCGGATGCCTTCAGACTGATCTTGTAATTCTGGAAATCCAGTCGATCGAGAATATCGATATGGCGCAGTGCCGATTCCACCAGTGCATCGGGGGTGGGTTCTCCATATTTCTTTTGCAGATCTTTTTCCAGCGACCCGGCGTTGACGCCAATACGAATCGGAATGTTTTTGTCGCGAGCGGCATCCACCACCATACGAACCCGCTCTTCGCGCCCGATGTTGCCAGGATTGATGCGCAAACAATCCACACCGAGCTCGGCAACACGTAGTGCGATGCGATAGTCGAAATGAATGTCGCTAACTAGTGGCACGGTGACGCGTTGGCGAATCTTACCGAATGCGTCGGCAGCATCCATGCTCGGCACAGATACTCGCACGATGTCGGCACCGGCATTCTGCAGCGCCTGGATCTGCGCAACCGTCGCCTCGACATCACAGGTGTCCGTGTTGGTCATGCTCTGAACGCTGATCGGCGCATCACCACCAACCGGAACATCGCCCACCATTATCTGGCGGCTTTTACGGCGTTCAATGTGGTGTCTAAAACTCATGGATTTTCACCGTCACTATCGTCCGCCCCACCCTTGCCTAATACAAAGCGTGCCGTCAGACCATTTTTGTGCGAACTGAAATCGTAGTCGACACCATTAAATTCAATGCTGACCGCATCGGCATTTCCAAGAAAGACATGTATCGGCGATTCACCTTCGATCAATATCTCCCGACCGGCAGTGACGGTTTCATACAGCAGCTTGTTATTGCTGGCATCACGAATATCAGCCCAAGAAGCACCTTGTGTGCGCAGAACCAGCTTGGAGCGCGTACCGGCGGGAACAATGATTTCCGGCGCTGGCTTGCTTGGCGCCTTGACCGGTGCGGATGGTGCTGGAGAAGGCAAAACTGGTGTTTCCGGTGCTTTGGCCGTTTCAGGCGCTGGCTCTGGTTTGGCAGATTCGACCTTATCGTTACTCACTGCAGGTGCCATTTCTGGTTCAACCGGCACAACGGAGGTCTGTGATTCCTCCATAACTGGTTCCGGAATGCTGGCAATAGACTCCATTGGCTCGGTTGCCTCTGGCTCAGCTGGAACGGCTGCCACTTCTGTTGGCGCCGGCACAACGGATGGTACGTCCTCTTCCCCCAACCACCACACCACCGCGAGACCAATCACAATGCCGATTACTCCCATCGTGGCAAAACGCACGATACTGTCGTTGCTGGTTGCCTGTTTTTCTGTTGCCAATCCGCTGTAGGTCGTTGTTTTCCAGCCACCGATGGCGTTGTTATAAGTCTTGATGACCTGTTCCGGATCAACACTTAGCAATTGGCTGTAACTACGGAGGTAACCGCGTACGTAGGTTGGCTCTGGTAGCGCGTCGAAATCGTCTGCTTCGATTGCCTCGATCTGGTGTTGAGAAAGATGCAGCATTTGCGCAACGTTCTCCGTCTCCAGACCGAGCTTGGTGCGCGCTTCGCGTAGAAACGTACCCGGACCTTTCGCCGGTACGTTTTGATTCTGGTTAAGCGTTTCCTGCATGACTGCTCCTATCGAATCTTGACCCGTGATGCTTCGGGCGAAGTGGGAAACGCATCCTTAAGTCTGCGGGCATAGCGAATAGCAAGTCGCTTGTTACCCATTGCGTTTTCGACACGCACAGCGAGATACAGACTCTCCGCTGTCTGCTGGCCGGTTGCAAAATAGCGTTCCAGGAAGCCGCGCGCGGTTAACGTACGCTTGGTCTGATAGCTAATCTTGGCCAGGTACAACATTGCCTCGGCACTGTTGCGATCAAATTTCAGCGCCCGACGAAAGTAGACTTCGGCATTGTTCAGGTCGGGTTTTTTGTACAGGCAGCGGCCAGCATTGGTTAATGCCTGGGATCGCTTTTCATACAGAGGGTTCTGCGCGGCCTTGTCAAAATATTTTATAGATCGGTCAATCTCACCGCGGTCGCATAGAAAGGCACCGAAATTATTCAGGGCCAGAGCGTTGTCAGGCTTCAACCTTACCGCCCTTTCAAAATAGCGCTCCGCCTCATCGTATTCCTTGAGCCGCCAATTCAGAATACCCATCATATTGTTCGCGATAGAACTGTTCGGATCTGCTGCTATCGCCTTATCGGCTTTTTCTTTGGCGAAATTGATCTGGTTTCGCTTTAAGTAGATTCCGGCAAGACGAACATTGGTTATAACAATTCTGTTCAGCTCCTCCTCGCCAGCATTTTTTCGCTCTTCCGGCTTGGAACTACAGGCACCAAGAACCAAAACCAGCGACAACAGAGCCGCCATTCGAATACCGATCATTTTGCTGCAGCAATTCATCATTTGGTTCCTGTCATTAACTCATCGACAAGGCGTTGTGAGCGCCGCGTACGGTCCTGAATTTTACCGGCCAACTGGCCGCAAGCAGCATCAATATCATCCCCTCTCGTCTTGCGAGTTACCGTGATCAGGCCGGCACGCACAAGCACATCCCGGAAACGATCAATACGATTCTGGGGGGATCGCTGGTAATCCGATCCCGGGAAAGGATTAAAAGGAATAAGGTTGATCTTTGCAGGCACACCACTTAGGCAGCGAACCAGCTGGCGAGCGTGGTCCAGACTGTCGTTTAAACCATCGATCATCACATACTCAAACGTTATTCGACGCCTGGAATCACCTGCCACATAACGTTTGCATGCAGCCAATAATTCACTTATTGGATACTTCTTGTTGATCGGCACCAACTCGTTGCGCAGCTCATCATTTGGCGCATGCAACGATACCGCCAGGCTAACCGGCAGGACTTCACGCAATCGATCAATCGCTGGCACCACACCTGCAGTACTCAGTGTGATACGGCGCTTGGACAGGCCATAGGCCCAGTCGTCCAGCATAATACCCATCGCCTGGACCACGTTGTCGAAATTCAACAACGGCTCACCCATACCCATCATGACGATATTGGTAATAACGCGTTCGTCACAAGAACCCGTGTTCTGGCCAAGTGCGCGGGCAGCAACCCATAGTTGCCCAATTATCTCTTGCGGTTCGAGATTGCGATTGAAACCCTGCCTTGCAGTAGAACAAAAGCTGCAATTGAGCATACAGCCCACTTGCGACGAAACGCACAAGGTACCGCGATCGTCTTCCGGAATGAATACAGTCTCTATGCAGTTTCCGTCCTCAAGCCGCAGCAACCATTTGCGAGTGCCGTCGCTGGCGATTTGCTCTTCGACCACCTCGGGCGCCTGGATACGGGATACCTGCTCCAGTTTCGTGCGCAGAGCCTTGCTCAGGTCAGTCATCGCGTCGAATTGACTGACGCCTCGCTGATGAATCCACTGCAACACTTGTTGGGCACGAAACGGTTTTTCGCCGATCTCGGTGAAATAGGCTTTCAACGTGGCGCGGTCCAGGCCAAGCAGGTTAGTTTTCGGTTGCTCGCTCAATTTTGCCTCGGTGTGTCACTTTGGTCGATTGCGCCTTAGTTCAGACCAGATCAAGCCATCCGGGCTCGCATCTGATCTTAAGTTGCGAAAAATAAGGGATTTTCCGCTTATTTTGGCGGCTAAGTGTAGCGTTTGCGCACATCATAGACAATCGAAGCGACCGCAGTGCGTCAGGAAATTTTTCGCGGTCAGTCTCCCGCAAATACATGTGATGCTTTTGGTCTTGCTCAATCTGCTTCGTCGAGCCAGGCCATCTGAATGGCTTCCAGAATCTTCTCGCTTGAGTGCTCTGGGTCATCTTCGAATTCATCCAGCTTCATGACCCAATCCCTCAAATCCGTGAAACGGACCGATAAAGGATCCACATCTGGGTGGGTTTCTACCAGTTCAATCGCAATATCTCTCGAGTCCGTCCATTTCAGTCCCATGATCTACCTCGCTTTTCAGTCGATCCCGTGGTTCACCGGGTTCAGTGATTCTCAGACACCATATTAATAGTGTACTTGGGTATCTCGACCACAAGGTCCTCGTCTGCCACCATTGCCTGGCAACCCAGGCGTGATTCCGGCTCCAGACCCCAGGCCTTGTCGAGCATATCTTCTTCCTCGTCTTCGGCATCCTCCAGGCTATAAAAACCTTCACGGACAATGACGTGGCATGTGGTACATGCGCATGATTTCTCACAGGCATGCTCAAGCTCTATGCCGTTATCCAATGCCACATCACAAATGCTGGTGCCAGGCTCGACTTCCACGGTCTTGCCCTCCGGGCAAATTTCTTCATGTGGCAAGAATGTAACTTTGGTCATGTTCTTTTCTTCACTCGCTTCTTCGTTAACACTAATCGTCGGACGTGAATTCATCCAGCTTGTGACCCGCCAATGCTTTTCGCATTCCGGCATCCATGCGCCGTGCAGCAAATTCCTGCGTCACTTTGTCGGTAGCTGCGATGGCCTGTTTGATCGCCTGCAGGTCACTGCCTTGACGCACTGCTTCCAGATCTGCCAACGTCGCCAGGATCGCTTGTCGTTCTTTGTCGTTTAACAATTCTTCACCATCTGCAGCCAATGCAGCGGTAACACTCTCCAGCAAACGGTCCGCATCAACCTGCTGTTCCCGAAGATTGCGTGCATCCATGTCTTCACGCGCATGGGAAAAGGAATCTTTCAGCATGGTCTCAATTTCAGTATCCGAAAGACCATAAGAAGGCTTCACCTCCACGTGGGCTTCCACGCCACTGGTTTGTTCGCGCGCACTGACACTTAATAAACCATCCGCATCTACCTGATAAGTGACACGGATGCGTGCAGCACCGGCAACCATCGGGGGTATACCTCTAAGCTCGAATCGCGCAAGTGAACGACAGTCCGTCACCAGTTCGCGCTCGCCTTGTACCACATGAATAGACATTGCTGTCTGGCCATCCTTAAACGTCGTGAAGTCCTGAGCCTTGGCAATCGGGATGGTGGAATTCCGGGCAATAATTTTTTCGGTCATACCGCCCATCACTTCTATTCCCAATGAAAGCGGTGTGATATCCAGTAACAACATTTCTTCCTGCGACTTGTTACCAGCCAGGACGTCTGCCTGCAGTGCTGCACCAATGGCTACCACCCGATCCGGATCGATATTGGCCAACGGCTGCTTGCCGAAAAACTCTTCTACTCGCTGGCGCACGCGGCGGACCCTGGTAGAGCCACCGACCAGGACCACGCCATCAATGTCATCTGCCTTAATACCCGCGTCGCGCAGGGCGCGTTTGCATGGCACCAGGGTTCTATCAATTAGCGGATCCACCAACTCGGCCAACTTCTCTATCGTAAGCTCGCCCTGCCATTTGACACCATCCTGGTTAATACCGACTTCAGTTGTGTCTGAATCTGTTAACGCCTCTTTGGTGTGCCGGCCTTCCTGAGCCAGTGCGCGCAAGACACCCCGTTCAACGTCGCTACCGATGCCGGCCTGCTGCATGATCCAGTCAGCAACAGCGTGATCCATATCATCACCACCGAGTGCGGAGTCGCCTGCCGTGGCCATGACTTCGAACACCCCTCGATTGAGTCGTAATATCGAGATATCAAATGTGCCACCACCGAGATCGTAGATGGCGTATATGCCCTCGGGCTTTTGATCCAGACCGTAGGCCACAGCGGCTGCCGTAGGCTCATTCAACAGGCGAAACACATGAAGACCCGCCAGGCGCGCAGCGTCTTTGGTCGCCTGTCGTTGGGCATCATCGAAGTAAGCTGGCACGGTGATGACAGTGCCAGTCAACTCACCACCCAAGGTCGATTCAGCGCGCAGTTTCAGCGACTTCAGTATCTCTGCCGACACCTGTACCGGACTTTGATCGCCCGCCACCGTATGGATACGAGGCATCTCGGAATCGCCGGCAACAAACTCATACGGCAATGCTTCTCCCAGATAACGGATATCCGAGATACCTCTACCCATCATTCGCTTGACCGAGGCAATGGTATTCAGCGGATCGGTTGAAGCAGCGTCCTGGGCATCGCGACCAACAACAGGTTCCGAGTCCGGCATATAACGCACCACTGACGGTAACAAATGTTCGCCAGCAGCATCAGGCAAGGTATCGGCATTACCACTACGAACGCTGGCCACCAGTGAGTTGGTAGTGCCAAGGTCGATACCCACAGCCAAACGATGCTCGTGAGGCGCTGTGCTCTCGCCGGGTTCGCTTATCTGTAGTAGTGCCATGAAATTTCTTAGTGTGATCGAATGGATTAATCAATTAGCGGCGCATTATAGGCTGCCGTCTGCCGGGGTAGTAGCGTCCTGCTAGACCAAATCCTCTTCCAGCTGCTCAATTTCTGCCAGCATCTTCTGAAGGAACTGCATTTCCCGAACTAAATCGCGCGCTTTCTGCAAAGCTTCGTTACCGCCATCAGTAAAACAATTGTCCAACTGCTCGATACGTGCCTCCAGTGAACCACTGACTTCCGACTCAATTGAGCCAAGATTTGAAAGCGGATTATCGCTCTGACTCACCTCTTCCAGTGATTCGCGCAATTCCATTTGCTCCATCAGAAAGGCCGGGTTCATCGCAGTGTTCGACTCTTCATCGGTGTCGATGCCGCTCAAGCTGAGTAAATAGCGGCCACGTCGCACCGGGTCTTTCAACGTCTGGAACGCCTCGTTGACTAACGCCGCCATTTGTACTGACAAGCGACGCTCCTGATCGGAAGCTGAGGCAAAGCGATCCGGATGCAGCTGCTGCTGCAAATCACGATAGCGTTGGGTTATCTTGGAAAGGTCGAGACTGAAAGACTCGGGCAGGCCAAATATTTCGAAATAATTTTTGTCGAGTGCGGCCTGCATAACGGGGAGCCGATTTGTAAAAAGCTTTTTTTAAACGGTAAAGCTTTCGCCGCAACCACACTCGTCCTTAACGTTGGGATTTTCGAAATTAAATCCTTCGTTCAGGCCTTCCTTGGTGTAATCAAGCTCAGTGCCGTCGATATACACCAGACTCTTTGGGTCTACGAGTATCTTGATGCCCTGACTTTCAAATACCTGGTCGTCGCTATCAATTTCGTCAGCAAACTCCAGTACGTATGCGAGTCCCGAGCATCCGGTGGTTTTTACGCCAATACGCAAACCGACGCCCTTACCACGTTTTTCCATAAAGCCGTGGATATGTTCTGCCGCGTTTTCTGTGAGTGTGATTCCCATGATTGGATTCTGATTCAGTTGCTTTCCTGTTTGGTCTGAAGATCCTCAATGGCAGCCTTGATGGCGTCTTCAGCCAGTACCGAGCAGTGAATCTTAACCGGGGGTAGCGCCAATTCTTCGGCAATATCCGCATTCTTGATTGCCAGTGCTTCGTCCAGGGTTTTACCCTTGACCCATTCGGTTACTAATGAACTGGAGGCAATGGCGGAGCCACAACCGTAGGTCTTGAACTTGGCGTCCTCGATAACCCCGTCATCACCCACCTTGATTTGTAGCTTCATTACGTCACCACAGGCGGGTGCACCCACCATACCGGTGCCGACGTGTTTATCACCCTTATCCATGGTGCCAACATTCCGGGGATTCTCGTAATGGTCGAGGACTTTGTCGCTATATGCCATGTCAATTTACTCCTGAAACTTCTCTCTTATTAATGGGCCGCCCATTGCACGGTTTCAAGGTCGATGCCTTCCTGGTACATCTCCCAGAGCGGCGACAATTCTCTCAATTTGTCGACTTTTTCGCGCACTAGCTTGATCGCGTAATCCACTTCTTCTTCAGTGGTAAAGCGGCCAATGGTGAAGCGAATAGAACTGTGGGCCAGCTCGTCGTTGCGGCCAATGGCTCGCAGCACATATGACGGCTCCAGACTGGCCGAGGTGCAGGCAGAACCACTGGACACTGCGATGTCTTTTAGCGCCATGATCAGCGATTCGCCTTCAACAAAATTGAAGCTGACATTGAGGTTACCCGCGACACGATGTTCCATGTCGCCATTGATATAGACTTCTTCCATGTCCTTGAGGCCATCCCAAAGACGATCGCGTAGCGCTCTAATACGATCCGTTTCCTGAGCCAATTCTTTCCTGGCGACACGGAAAGCTTCACCCATGCCGACAATTTGATGTGTTGCCAGCGTGCCGGAACGCATGCCACGTTCATGACCACCACCATGCATTTGCGCCTCAAGGCGCACTCTCGGTTTGCGGCGAACGTAAAGCGCACCCATGCCCTTGGGCCCATATACTTTGTGCGCCGATAGGGACATCAAGTCGATATTCATCTCATTCACATCAATCGGCACCTTGCCTGCACTTTGCGCTGCGTCTGTGTGCAGCAAAATGCCTTTCGCGCGCGTCATCTTGCCAATCGCGGCAATGTCCTGAATCACACCAATTTCATTGTTTACATGCATGATGCTGACCAGGATAGTTTCGGGTCGGATAGCGGCCTCAAGCTTCTTTAATTCAATCAGCCCATTAGCCTCGGGATCGAGATAGGTGATCTCGTAACCTTCTCGCTCAAGCTGACGACAGGTATCCAATACCGCCTTGTGTTCGGTCTTGCAGGTAATGATGTGATTGCCCTTCTTTTTATAGAAATGGGCAACACCTTTAATGGCCAGATTGTCGGACTCGGTTGCACCAGAGGTCCAGACAATCTCTTTGGGATCGGCACTAATTAGATCGGCGACATTCTTTCGTGCCTGTTCCACGGCCTCGTCAGCAACCCAGCCATAGGGGTGAGAACGAGATGCGGGATTCCCGAACTCACCGTCGGGAGTAAGAAACTGCATCATGACTTCAGCGACGCGCGGATCGACCGGTGTGGTCGCAGAATAGTCAAAATAAACTGGTTTTTTCATATCAAACCTGTGCCATCTCTAAACATGCCCGACGTCGAAACGCCGAGCCGGATATTTTAGCCCAAGAACACTTAAGAAATGTTCCGTTTCTAACCCAAATCAGGTTATTGAGAATGATTACTGATAACAGTGAACTGCCAGTAACGACAGTCAGATCAGTACGACGTCACCTCCTAAGAACTAGGCCGGTGACGTTTGGAATCTCGTGTCCTGTCGCAGCGCCACTTCCTGAACATTGGGCTGATCTACCAGATCGGCCAGTGAAATACCGTTCAGGAAACTATGGATACGATCGCTTAACTCTTCCCACAATTCATGGGTCAGGCAGCGCTCATCACCGTTGCAATTGGCCTTGCCACCACAACGACGGGCGTCGATGTTCTCATTTATCGCTACCACGATATCCGCGACGGAGATCTTGGCCGGATCATGTGCCAGGTTGTAACCACCACCGGGGCCGCGGACACTATCCACTAAGCCGTTACGGCGCAAGCGCGCAAACAACTGCTCAAGATAGGAAAGGGAAATACCTTGCCGTTTCGCGATTTCGGCCAGAGTCACCGCGCCCTGATCATAGTGCAGCGCTAAATCCAGCATCGCGGTTACCGCGTAACGTCCTTTTGTCGTCAGCCTCATAGTTCATTACCTTGGGACATGTTATGATGCTGGCGATTCTACATTCCTGACAAAATTAGTCAACTATTTTTGTCTTCCCCTTTCTCTCCACTTTCTTCATTGTTTTCAAGGGATTCCTGTTCTTCGCCGGTATTTCCCAAGTGAGGCACTTCCAGTTCTGGTAAGGGCATTTCCGCCAGATCGATACCGGATTTCTTCAATACACTGCAGATTTGCTCCAGCCGGGTATCCACCGCGTGCAGATGATCCAGCATGACATCCACCGCATTTGCCACAGGATCAGGCATATCGGCAGTCTGGCCGTAGGCATCAAAACCGATTTTAGCGGCCATTTTTTTGCGCTGTTTACTCTTTTTATCATCCCTGGGCACCACCACGCGACCCGGAATACCGACCACGGTGGCCCCGGCCGGCACGTCTCTAACCACCACGGAGTTCGAGCCTATGCGCGCGCCGTCACCCACCGTGATTGGACCAAGCACCTGGGCGCCTGCGCCAACCACCACGTTATCGCCCAAGGTCGGGTGACGCTTCTCTTTTTGCCAGGTAGTACCACCCAGGGTGACACCATGATAGAGCGTGCAATCATCTCCGATCTCAGCCGTCTCGCCGATAACTACGCCCATTCCGTGATCTATAAAGAAACGCTTACCGATTTGTGCGCCCGGATGTATCTCTATCCCGGTGATCCAGCGCATTAACTGTGAGATCAACCGGGCAAGTATCCGAAGTCGAATACGCCACAAGAAATGAGACAGTCGATGAACGGTTACCGCATGGACACCCGGATAAGCAACGATGATCTCGATGACCGAGTGTGCTGCCGGGTCACGACGGAAAATGCTGTCAATGTATTTGCGCATAATTGTCTCTGGTTAACTACTGCTCTTGTGAGCGAGTGAATCTAGTCAGGCTCCCGCCAATGTTCAGTTTGCTGAATGGCAGTCAGGATCCCGCGCAGTATATTCAGCTCATTATTATCCGGCCGCGCGCGTCCGAACAGACGTCGTAAACGACGCATCAACTTGCGGGGATTATCCGGGTCATGGAAACCGATCTCAACCAGCACCTGCTCAAGGTGCTCATAAAAACGCTCCATATCGTCGCTACTGGCGGCAACACTAATACTGGGAAGCTCGGCTGACAGTTCTGATTCTGCTGCCTCGTTAGCGAGAAACGTCTCGTAGGCAAGAATCTGTACGGCGCTCGCCACATTGAGTGAACTATATTCAGCATTACCCGGTATGGTCACCAGTGCCTGGCATTTATCCACCTCGGTATTGGTCAGGCCCGTTCGTTCACGTCCGAACACGATCGCCACCGGCCCGGCCGGTGCCTTCTGCACCAGCTCCTCGGCACAAGCGCGGGGAGCGAGCGTGGGCCAGCCGATCGTACGCGGTCGCGCCGTTGTTCCTACCACCCAGTGGCAACCGGCCAGTGCATCATCAAGATTTTCCACTACTTTGGCCGCGGCTAGCACGTCGTCAGCTCCGGAGGCACGTGCCGTTGCCTCGTCACTGGGAAATTGCGCGGGCTTGACCAGCACCAACTCTGACAGGCACATATTTTTCATCGCCCGTGCTGCCGCACCGATATTGCCGGGGTGTGTAGTATTAATAAGTACAATTCGGATGTTGCTGATAGCCATTGCGCCTTGATTAGATTGGTCCACGAATTTGATTCTTTGCTTTTAACCTTTAGTACACCTCTATACAATGCCCCGCCTTGTATCGACAGCACAACTGAAATCATGCACCCAATGCTAAACACGGCCATTAAAGCAGCGCGCCAGGCCGGAAATCTCATACTGCGCTATAGCGAAAAACTGGATCGCCTCGCAGTGGAGACGAAGGGTCGCAATGATTTTGTTTCTGAAGTAGATCGCGACGCGGAAGCGGAGATCATTTATGTCATTCGCAAAGCCTATCCTGACCACGCCATCCTTGCTGAAGAAACTGGTGAGCACGATGGCAGCACCTACCAGTGGGTAATCGATCCACTGGATGGCACCACCAACTTCCTGCACGGCTACCCCCAGTATGCCGTGTCTATTGCTCTACTGGACAAGGGTAAACTGGACCAGGCCGTAGTGTTTGATCCGCTACGTGATGAACTGTTTACTGCCAGTCGTGGCGCGGGTGCACAACTAAACGATCGTCGAATTCGCGTTAGCAGTGCCACCCGGATGAGCGAGGCCCTATTGGGTACCGGATTTCCGTTCAAGGAATTCGACAATCTGGAAACCTGGATCAGCAGCTTCCGGACACTATTGCCACTAACCAGCGGTGTTCGCCGTGCCGGTTCAGCCGCACTCGACCTGGCACACGTCGCCAGCGGACGGCTCGACGGTTTCTGGGAAATTGGCCTGAAGCCATGGGATATCGCTGCGGGATCTCTCCTGATCGAGGAAGCCGGTGGCATGGTGAGTGACTTTGTTGGCGGACAGAATTTTCTTGAAAGCGGGAATATTGTTGCCGGCGCACCGAAAATCCATCCTGAAATTCTGAAACAGCTGGGGCCACACCTGCCACCAGGTCTAAAACGCTAGGCACCCTGCTCCATAACGTCTGCAAAAAAGATCTGCTCAAACGAGCCTGATCGCTCCACCAATTTGAGTGGCCTTACCTTGCGCATGCGATTGTCATAATTGACTACCATCTGAAGATCGGTCTGCTCACGAAATGCACCGCGAGGGAAAACCAGTGACTGCGGACGATGGCTGTCCGGCGTTTTTAATTCGGGCAAAAGTAGTGCCTGCTTGAACGGTGAGCTTCCGTCTAGCGCCCGCAAGGCCACGGGCTCGTAACCAGAGGCCAGCAGTTCCACGCCCGCTTCAATTTCTCCAGACGGTTCCCCCTGCATCCGACGCACTACCGCTGGCCACCAGACGCCGTCACTGTTGTCATCAAACTGCACACCTAACATGTCGCCAACCCGTATTCGCATACCGGGCGATTGGCGACTGCGTAACAACATGCCGCTAGCGCTCTGATCAAGCACTTCCCAGCGCGAAATTCGGAAATTGTCAGCCTTAAGTGGATCTTCCGACAAGGTAATAGCTTCACCATCATCTGCAGTGATTGGCACATCAAAATCGATATAGTGGGACTCATCGTCGTCACTAATTTGATTGTCTTGAGCGACGGAGGATTCGAGCCCGCTTGGCGGCGAGAATGGGCGACGTCCATCCGCAAAGAAATGCGCCGACTCCAGACCAATGCACATCGACACCCGTCCCTTACCCTGACTACGGCTGTGTTGGCGCAAACCAACTTCATCCCAGCTGGCTAATAAACGACGAAACATGTCCAGACACGCATTGTCGAGACACTTGCCACCCAGACCCAGATTTGCCGCCGCTTCACCATTTTCCAGACGACGCACATAAGATTTTATTTTCTTGTTTAACGGTGTCACGTCCAGTACGCGAACACGTTTCATCATTCCCGAATCGACCGGATTTCTTGAAACCACTGGCGGCCCATCGTGTAGCAAATCGATATAGAAATTGCCTGGTGCTGGTGAGGTTGCGTCCGGCATGCGTATCTGCGCACTTTCCGCCCATTTATATAGAAAGTTATGAACTTTCCTGGCTTCGCCGTGAGGCAATTGATAGGGATTGGTCAGCCCCAGTAAACAGATCTGGCAATAGCGCTCAGAAACATTGGTCGTCCCCACCCCTTTGCGCGCATGGATTTCCACAGGAACATTTTCTACTCCTAACTGCTGCGCATAGCGAAACAGTTCGTTAACTTCCAGCCAGACAAGCGGTGGATGGGGGGCATAGATGTGGTAACTGTGAACCAGCAATTCTCCAAGATATCTAACGGCACGCTCAATGGGGGTCGCCATGGATTTGCGAAACAGTCGCTGCCGCCAACTCCCATGAAGATTAACGACAACAATCTTGTAACCTGTCGACATCTCGCGAACGAGCTCACGGGCAATTTCAGCGATGCGACTCAACTCCGGCGTCAGGGGAAGAGGTTGTTGGCCTAGTTGTGACTGCAGTGTGGCAACAATGGTATTGACCGGGGTACGGTACAATTCGAGAATTCGTTGGCGTGTTGTAGCCGCGAGGTCAATTCGATTAAGCGTATAAAGTGAGCGATACAGCTCCCGCACGATCTCGTTGCTGTCGGCCATCGGCAAGCTGCTTAGCCATTCGCGGGTTGCATCGACCGTGGTCTCGGCGACCCAGGCAGTGGCCTTTTTTTGCGGTAGTTTAATTGCCGGTTGTAACACGTCTGAAAGACCGCCCACTCACTGTAATTTTATCAATTTCAGACAATAACGACTGCTATGTAAAGCAATTTATTCCCGATATCCTAGATTAATCCAGATCATTTAACATCAGCCGAGGCTATGTTAAAAAGTCCGGGGTGGCGCTACACCCGACGTAGACAGAACGTGTATTATTGCGCCCGCTCACAAACAGTAATGCTGAGGAATTGAATTATGGCCTACGTGGTCACGGAAAATTGTATCAAATGTAAGTACACCGACTGTGTTGAAGTATGCCCGGTGGACTGTTTCCACGAGGGTCCTAACTTTCTCGTGATTGACCCGGAGGAATGCATCGACTGCACACTATGTGTTCCGGAATGCCCTATCGATGCGATTTACGCTGAAGACGATCTGCCGGGAGAAATGACCCAGTTTATTGAGCTAAACGCCGAACTGGCCGCCGAATGGCCGGTGATTACGGAAAAGAAAGACTCGCCGACAGATGCGAAGGATTGGGAAAACAAGCCGGGTAAACTGCAATACCTTGAGCGATGATCCGCACACACATCTAATTCCATACGACGAGGATCCGCTCGACTGTCTCGCGCAACTACTGCTCGAACAACACAAAGACCACCTGCCCGACCTGACAAACTGCATCGTCCTGTTTCCAGGTAGCGCCACCAATCAACGATTTCGCCGTGCGCTGCTCAATGCAGCCACCGCGGCAGGATTCGACGCACTTATTCCACCGCAATCCGGAAGTTTTAGTGGCTGGCTGACCCAGTACTATCAACCGGGAAAAAAAGTTCTTGGTCAGAGCGAACGCGAGCTTCTGTTGCTGGATGCGCTGTCGGAGTTTCCCAAACTGACCGAGCGATACGGTACCTGGCCGTTGATCGACAGCCTGTTTACCCTGTTCGATGAACTCACCTTAAACCAGTTCATCGTCCCGGACAGCGTCGACGACTTCGAACAAACAATCAGAAATGCTTATGGTGCCAGTTCGCTGCATCCACTGAGCAATGAGGCATCTCTGGTTCATACCTTGTGGCAGGCCTGGCAAACAAGATTGCGGGAAGTGGCGGTACAGGACCAACCTACAGCCCACGTGTTTGCACTAGATAATTCAATCAAACATCTACAATCACACCACCATATTTACCTGGCGGGATTTCTGCGATTTAGCAGGGTTGAAATTGAATGGATCAGGAAACTGCGGCAATCAGACCAAATAGATATCCTGTTTCACGGTGCAGCAGATGCCAATGAAAATCACCCCGCCTGGTGCATCTCCGATTCATTGCGTGCACTGAACATCAGTCACCCATCGGCTTCACCCCGATCCGAATACAGCGACTTCCTGGACAATGTTTTTGATACACCAGAACGTCCGTTAGCTGAGCGCGCAGCAGATCAGCGCAAGCAAACTTCGATAAGCCCAATCTCCGACAAACTTCAAATTTGTACTGCAGAAAATCCGGAACAGGAAGCGCGTGTGATCGACATACAGGTACGGCGCTGGTTGCTCGAAGGTAGTAAGAACATTGGTATCGTCACTAACGATCGGCGCCTGGCGCGACGCGTCAGGGCATTACTAGAGCGGGCCAATGTTCTCATGCTCGATGCTGCCGGCTGGACACTTTCAACAACCAGCGCTGCAAGTGCGGTCGTTCATTGGCTGGACTGTATTGAGCAACGATTTCATCACTTAAAATTGCTGGATTGCCTGAAATCGCCGTTTCTTTCAGCTTTTATAAATAAGTACGGCGGACTGGAGCTAATAGGTCAGTTCGAACAATCGGTGGTGTATCGCTACGGTATTTCTGGTGATCTCGAGCGCTATCAAAAAGCCATTGAGAGCCATCAAAACCAGATTGACGAGTATTACGGTAGCGATGCTTCCGAGCAGATGATGCGAATGCTGGTTGCCTTGCAACAGGCGTTGAAACCGCTGGTGGAAGTCTGTTCAACTGCCCTGGTTGGAACTGATAAATATTTCTTTGCACTTGAGAAAGCTATAAGCGACCTCGAGCTGGCTCACGCGTTATCTGAAGACGACGCTGGTAAAGAGGTATTACAGGAAATCCATGAGCTGCGGCATTACAGCCGTCGAAGCGGGATAAAGGATAACTGGGCAGGATTCCGTGCGTGGTTGATGCGAAATCTTGAGCGCAGAAAATTCCATCCACCCCTTATTGGAAGTGGTGTTGAGCTAATGGGTTTTGCCGAAAGTCGTCTTTACCGGTTTGATGCCCTGATTGTCGCCGGGGTCAGCAGAGAACATATGCCGGGCAGTGCCAACGATTCCCCGTTCTTTAACGAAGGCGTGAGACACCAGCTCAATTTACCGAGCCGTTACCTGCCACAGCGGGAACGGTTTGCGGACTTCCGTCGCTTGCTTGAGGCGGCACCGAAGGTCCTGCTTACGGTTTCGAAAGAACAAAACGGAAATCCCGTACTGTCCAGCCCCTGGCTTGAGCGATTGCGGGCGATGCACAAACTTGCCTTTCATACAGTTCCTGATGCCGCGGACTTGCTGGCACTAGCACGTTATCCCCAAACCCTGATAAACCGCGATACGGCAAAAGAACCTGAACCGGAATCGGCCCCCGAACTTCGAATTGATCCTGACCTGTTGCCAGACAAAATTTCAGCCACTGGCTACCAGAAACTGGTCGACTGCCCGTTCAGCTTCTTCGCCAATAATTGCCTTGCGCTAAAACCAATTGAAGAAATCGACGACGAATTGGACAAAGCTGACTTTGGGTCACGCATACACAGGATCCTGCAGGCATTTCACGGCGGCATTGATGGCTTACCCGGCCCATTTGCCGAACCGGTATCGGAAAAAAACCTTGATAAGGCCACTGACCTACTTGCCGATATTTCGGAGCAGGTGTTCCAAAACGACATCAAACGACTACCCAGCACTCTAGGTTGGTACTTGAACTGGCATCGAACCATACCCTACTACCTGAACTGGCAGATGGAACGTGAAAAGCTATTGCGCGTCACGGAAACCGAGTCTAACCACGAGATCCGCATCATGGATTCTCCTCCGCTAAGTCTATTTGGTCGGCTTGACCGCGTTGATAGTGGCAACGGTCAGCTCGCGATCATTGATTACAAAACCGGGAAGGCGCCAAGCAAGAAAAAGCTGCACAACGGTGAATCGGTTCAGCTGCCTTTCTACGCCATGCTTTGCGAACAACAGGTCGGCAGCACGAGTGCACTCGAAATCGGTGATGGTGCAGTCAGCGAACGCGCCCGTCTTGAAGACGAAGAGTTAGAGCAGCTAGTCAAAGATCATACTCAACGCATTAGGGAATTATTTACTGACCTGGCCGCCGGTACCAATGCCCCGGCGTGGGCTGACTCGAGCACCTGTCACTATTGCCAGCATTCGGGAATTTGTCGTCGGGAATTGTGGGAGACGGGCTATGACCTGGACTAGCATCACCCACTTCTCTGGCCCAGAACGCTGTCGAGGTTCCCGGATTTCTATGGCCGAAAAAAAAGGGCGGCCATCCGGCCGCCCCTACATAGCATTGGACTGCTGCGCTCCTGATATGCATCCATGCACGATGGAGACTTCCATGCAGCTGGCGCTTCCTGCGCCACACACAAGTGCGGGTACTTCCTTGTTAGCATCCTTGCTTAAAATCAATATATGTCAGCACCAAAATAGCGTCAAGCATATTTTGATTTTTTCCGAGAATAATGAAAAATATTTTGTTTTATTGCTATTAATCAATTACTTACATTTTCTTGAATTTTTCAAGATTTTGAAAAACATTTGGTTCCAGGGATCGAATACGCCTGGAATCCGGTTTCAAATTGAGGGGTCCGATGGCGTCTAATATCACCCGAACCACCTCTCCGTTCGGGAATTATGTCGTTCACGCTGCGGCTGGGACGGTCAAACCCTGGTTGCTAACGAGCCGAATCATCCATTTACTGCTTGTGGGGGCAGATCCAGGTTCGATACTGGCGATCACCTTTACTCGTAAAGCGGCTGCTGAGATCCAGGAGCGGGTAAGCTCGAGATTGCTGGAAATGGCCGATTATTCGGACGAAGAACTGACCCACCTGTTGCAGGAAATCGGTTGCGAGTCGACACCCGCCATTCGGGACAAGGCCAGGCGTCTTTTTGAAGAATTGCTGGTTACCGACCAGCCGCTTCGTGTGAACACTTTCCACGGATTTTGTCAGGAACTGCTACAGCGTT
>CAJICK010000163.1_pt1 | contig 20834 bp, 20 predicted proteins | sample 9199621 | NCBI WGS metagenome assembly CAJICK01 (sample SAMEA7708342, study PRJEB35096) | sediment metagenome | biome: marine neritic benthic zone biome [ENVO:01000025]; feature: sediment [ENVO:00002007]; material: shallow marine sediment [ENVO:03000034] sea grass bed [ENVO_01000059] ... | reverse complement strand
GGTGAGGCCGGCTTCTTAGGGATGTTTAGAGAGAACTGCTTGCCTGATGACGCGCATTACTGACCAATCCAAAGGATTTCGAGAATTCCAGCATGCGATCAATGGGAACCAGGGCTTTTTCCCGAATATTCTGGTCAACGTCAATCTCATTGTTACCGTTTTCTAGTGCTGACGCTAAATTATCCAGGCTGTTCATTGCCATCCAGGGGCAGTGTCCACACATGGTGCAGGTGGCGCTATCGCCGCCGGTCGGAGCAACCACAAAATTCTTGCTCGGCGCCGCATCCTTCATCTTGTGAAACAGACCATAGTCAGTGGCAACAACTAACGTGTCCGATTTCGACTCCACGGCTGCTTTCAATAAACGCGTGGTAGAACCGACGACGTCAGCCAGCGCAATCACTGCGGCTGGTGATTCAGGGTGTACCAATATTTCGGCACTCGGGTGTTCGTCTTTCAATCGCTTCAATTCCGTGGCGCGGAATTCATCATGTACGACACAGGAACCCTGCCAGATCAACATATCAGCGTCGGTTTGTTCTTTGACATAGTGACCTAAATGTCGGTCCGGGGCCCAGATAATTTTCTCGCCTTTGTCTTTCAGATGACGAACGATCGGTAATGCATTGCTGGAAGTGACCATCCAGTCTGCCCGAGCTTTTACCGCTGCGCTGGTGTTGGCGTATACCACCACTGTGCGGTCGGGATGTTCATCGCAGAAGGCATTGAATTCATCTGCCGGGCAGCTAAGGTCCAATGAGCATTCGGCCTCGAGGGTGGGCATCAAAATCCTTTTTTCCGGATTCAGGATCTTTGCGGTCTCACCCATGAATCGAACACCGATAACCACCAGGGTGGTCGCCGGGTGTTGGTAGCCGAAATTGGCCATCTCCAGCGAATCGGCAACGTGACCACCGGTTTCTTCGGCCAGTTCCTGTAGCTCGGCATCAACATAGTAATGTGCGACCAGTACTGCGTTTTCTTTTTTGAGCAGCTTCTTGATGCGTTGCTTCAGTTCTTCACGGTGTTCCGGCTGCAAATACGACACACGCGGCGCAGATTCCGCGATTTCGCGAATTTGCTTTTCCAGCCTTAGCGGGACTTCATGTGCTCTATCCATTGCCGTCATAAAAATTGCCTTCTTACAGCCCATATTGGGTTGTATTTTCCGGGTGACAACAACAATTTGTCGTAATTTCCCGGAGTCGAACGGTCAAGTTTAAGGAAAAAGGGTGAAAAGTGAAGGTTTTTTTACCTTCAATGGCGTCCGGTTTCTCTGTGTAGTCGAGACTTATTTGCTGAAATCAACAGTTGATCAACCGGGTCTGGCAAACCAACGCAACCAGCTAAAGCCTGCTAAACCGGCAATAATCGACGCAACAAGAATGCCGGTTTTTGCCATTAGCAGTTGATCGGCCTGACCAGCAAAGGCGAGTTCGGCAATGAAAATTGACATGGTAAAGCCAATGCCGCCCAAAAGTGCAACGCCCGCGATCTGTGAGAATGACGCCCCTTCTGGTAGACGCACTAATCCCAACTTCAGGAAGACCCAACTAAAACCGGCAATGCCAACGAATTTCCCGGCAAGCAAACCAACTATCACGCCAAGAGCGACTGGATGAGCAAGATTACTTGCCAGCGATTTCAATTCAATCGGAATGCCGGCATTGGCTAGCGCAAATATCGGGATAACCAGAAACGCGACTGGTAAATGCAGCTGGTGTTCAAGCCGCTGTAAAGGCGTTTCAATCTTGTGTGCAGCATTTTCCAGCGTCTGCAGAATGGCTCGTTGCTGGACGTTTTTTACAATGCTCAGCCCGGGCTTATGGCTGGTATCAAATCTGTCCATCAGGTCGCGGACGTGACCGGAAAAGAATCGTGGATCGTATTTCGGTTTGGATGGAATCGTGAGCGCAGTCAGCACGCCGGCAAGTGTTGCGTGAACGCCCGAGTAATACATTGCCAGCCACATTAGGCCGCCTGCGAGGAAATAGGGTAATGGATTTCGGATGCCCGCCAGATTTAACAGAGACAGCGTGGTAAATAAAAGTGCCGCAATACCCAGTGCACCGTAGTTGAGTTTCTCGGTATAGAAAATTGCGATGACCACAACTGCACCAAGGTCATCAACAATCGCCAACGCCACCAGGAAGGTGAGCAGCGTTTTAGGTACCCGGTTGCCAAGCAACACCATGGCGCCAACGGCAAAGGCGATATCGGTCGCCATTGGCACACCCCAACCATTTGTAAACTCCGTACCCCGGGCAACTAAAAAATAAAACAAGGCAGGAACAACCATGCCACCCACTGCGGCGACGATAGGCAATAGTGCCTGTCTTGGGTCGGAGAGTTCACCAACTAGCACTTCACGTTTGATTTCCAGCCCTACAACAAAGAAGAATAGGCCCATCAGGAAATCATTGATCCAGTGATGGATGGTAAGTTTCAGTGCCCAGTTGCCGATTGAAAATGTGAGGTCTGTATGCAAAAAGTGTGAGTAGGAATTAGCCAGGAACGAGTTGGCCACTAGCAATGCCAGAATCGTGCAGACGATCAAGACCAGGCCACTCGCCGCTTCGTCATGGATAAAGTCTTCGAAAGGCGTGGTGATATGATCGAAAACCTTCTCAAGCGGCGCGTTATATATTTCTTCGTTTGTGGGTTCGCTATGCTGGTTGCTCATGATTTTCGTATTATTTCTATGAATCTGGTTGCGAAGTTTAACCTGTGAGAGAGAGCGAGCCTACCTATGGGGAATCGATGACCTTATAATAGGTATAAAGCTGTTACTGGGTGCATGGTTTTGCCAGAAGAAGATATAAAACGGGCGGCAGGAGATTGCGAGTTATGTGGCAGGTCGGGTGTTTTGCTAACACGACATCACCTGATACCTAAAACACGACATCGTAATAAGCGGGCGCGGAGGTCGTTTGATCGTCGCGAAATGATCGGGCGAGTTGCTTATGTGTGCCGGCCCTGTCACAACCATATTCACAACCTTTTCACGGAAAAGGAATTGGAACGAACTTATAACTCGATTGAGACATTGAGAAATAACGAAGAGTTACTGCGTTTTGTGGAATGGGTGCAGAAGAAACCTGCCGGGTTCAAACCGGCCAGTCGGAAATTGCGTCGAACTTAAGTAATTACAGAATAGGGAGTAGCTTATTACTGGCTTGGCCACATTTGTGCAGATACTGGGAGGGATGGGATTATTCCTCCTTGGTCTTGTTGTGATGACCGAAGGACTGCGGGAGTTGGAGGGCGGCAGGATTCGGGCTGCCCTGATCCGCTTTACACGAAGCCCATCTTCTGGCGCACTGACCGGGGCGATAAGTACGGCCATACTTCAATCATCCAGCGCGACCACTGTAGCAGCCATAGGATTTGTCAGTGCTGGGCTAATGAGTTTTTCCTCAGCGCTCGGCATTTTATTTGGCGCCAATATTGGAACGACCATTACTGGCTGGCTGGTGGTTCTTCTTGGATTTAAACTCAACTTCGGTGACTTTGTTCTACCGTTTGTTTTTATAGGCGCAATTCTTCGGTTGTTCGGCAACCGTCGTCTTTCCAGTATCGGTTTTGCCGTTGCCGGCTTTAGCCTGATTTTTGTTGGTATTTCAGTACTACAGCAGGGCATGGAAGGTGCTCGCGATTTTTTGTCTCCGGACCTACTCTCCACAGATTCCATTCTCGGCGTACTTAAGCTGGTGGTACTGGGGATGATATTCACCGTTATCACCCAGTCTTCTAGTGCGGGCGTCGCTGCGGCGTTAACGGCAGTTTACACAGGCGCCATCAATTTCGAACAAGCGGCCGCCATTGTTATCGGTATGGATGTCGGTACTACGGTCAAGGCGGCGATTGCGACGATTGGTGGTTCGATCGGGACCCGACGCACCGGTTTTTCTCACGTTATCTACAATTGTTTTACCGGAGTCGGTGCGCTGCTTCTGATTAAGCCCTATGTAATGTTGTGGGAAGCGATATCGCCAGGTGCGTTGTTGGCTAATGCCGAGATTGGATTGGTGGCGTTTCATACAACCTTTAATACCTTGGGTGTGCTCATTGTCATTCCGATGACGGGTCGCTTTGCAAGTTTGATGGAACGTATTGTGCCCGGTGAGGCGCCTATCTACACGCACAAACTGGATAGGGCGCTGTTACGAGATCCAACACTAGCGCTCAAGACTGTAATGCCCACCATTTATGCTGAGCTGATTGCGCTGCTGCGCCATGTTGCTGCAATCCTTGGGGAGGATAAAAAGGGTGAGCGAACCGATTTGGTAGAACTGCAGACTGCATTGGACGAGACTCAAGCCTTTGTCGATGACATACGATTGAGTGGCGGTGATGGTGTAGATTGGGAGCAACTTATTGCAGTGATCCATGTGCTCGACCACATGCAACGTCTCCACGAGCGATGTGAAGAGGAAGAGGATCGTGCCTCTACGGCGCGTACGCGTCGTGAGTTGGATGATGAACGCGAGACGCTGTTAATGAGCATCAGTAAAGTGATTGATAACATTGAAACGCAAAACTGGGTTTATGCAGCACATGCAGCTCGTCAGGCTCTGGTAAAAATGCAAGAAAGGCGGGAAGTGCTTAGAGCAAGGATAATGGAACAAATAGCTAGTGGTGAGATTTCCCTGCATTCCGGTACTAATGTGCTGGAAGCTATTAGATGGTTAAGTCGTGTCAGTAACCATATAGTGCGAATTACCGATCATCTGAATCAGAGTGTTATTGCGGCTGGGAAATAGTCAGAATAGTTTTCTAGTGTTCCCGTTGCCAGATGAGCTCGCCGTTTCGATAGACTTCCTTAATTCGATGCAAGGGGATGGTGTGTGTTTCGCCCATGTCATCGACTAACTCGAAATCAAAACGATCATCCTTTTCAAAAGATAACTCTTTTAATGATACTTTTATGATTCTGTCCTCAATTCGATCGTAATAACCGATAATAAAATTCGCATCACCAAAATCCTTGTCCCAGCGAATTCGATTGAGTAACTCATGAATCGGTATCATATTACTTGAGCACGTCGAGTGATTGCGCCACTTCGATAAAGGCGCTTACTGCCCGATCCAGGTGTTCAAGCTCATGGGCAGCAGAAATCTGAACGCGAATACGGGCCTGACCTTTAGGAACTACCGGGTAGGAGAAACCAATGACATATATTCCGAGGTCCAGCAGAAGTGTGGCCATCTCCTGCGCGAGAGTTGCATCATAGAGCATGATGGGCACGATAGGGTGCTCGCCCGGCCGAATGTCGAAACCGGCGGCGGTCATGGCTTCACGAAAATAACGAGTGTTTTGATGAAGCTTATCGCGCAGTGCCGTTGATGCGGTTAGCAGTTGAAGGGCCTTGATACCGGAAGCTGCCAACGCAGGCATCATCGTATTGGAAAAAAGATAAGGTCTTGATCGTTGACGCAGGAAGTCCACGATTTCCTGCTTAGCCGCGGTGAATCCGCCGGAACCACCACCAAGCGCCTTGCCCAGTGTAGAGGTGTAGATATCAATCTTGTCCATCACCCCGTGGTACTCGGCCGAACCACGTCCAGAATTGCCGATAACGCCGGTGGCATGGGAATCGTCCACCATTAGTAGCGCGCCATATTTGGCTGCCAGTTCAGATATGACATCGAGGCGCGCTATATCACCATCCATGCTGAAGACACCGTCGGTAGCGATTAGTCTGCTACGGCAAGATTGCGCTTCTTTCAGTTTGGCTTCCAGATCATCCATGTCTGAATGTGCATATCGAAACCGCCGCGCTTTGCATAAACGCACGCCATCTATGATGGAGGCATGGTTGAGTGCATCACTGATGATGGCATCTTCTTCACCAAGTAAGGTTTCAAACAATCCTGTGTTGGCGTCGAAACAAGATGTATAAAGAATGGCGTCCTCTGTATCGAGAAATTCTGCAATAGCGTGCTCCAGTTGTTTATGCAGGTCTTGGGTACCACAGATAAAACGTACCGATGCCATACCGAAACCATGGCTCTTTAGTGCACTGGTAGCAGCGGCAATAATATCCGGGTGATTGGCCAAACCAAGATAGTTGTTGGCACAGAAATTTAATACTTCACCGGCTTCCGGTGTTTTGATTTCGACACCCTGGGGCGTGGTAATGACGCGTTCCTGCTTGTATAGCCCTTCTTCGCGAATCTTTGTTAGTTCGTCCACAAAGCGTCGGGTTCGATCGTTCAAGAATTATCCTCCCAATCGAGTATGACTTTACCGCAGGCGCCAGAGTGGACGACTTCAAAGGCTTTTTCGTATTCATCAGCCGGGAAGCGGTGGGTAATAATGGGTGATATATCGAGCCCGCTTCGAAGTAGTTGTGTCATCTTGTACCAGGTCTCGAATACTTCACGGCCGTAGACACCTTTCAGTATTAATCCCTTGAATATCACGGTATCCCAATTGATTTCTGTTTCCGGTGGCAGAAAGCCAAGTAGGGCGACATGGCCACCGTGATACATCGCCTCAAGGAGTTGATTGAGCGCAGTTGGGTTACCAGACATTTCCAGGCCGATGTCGAAACCGTTCGACATTTTCAGCTCCTGCATTGCGTTGGCAATTGATTGATCATTAATATTGATCGCTGTTTCGATAACCAGCTTACGCGCCAGTTCCAGTCTGTAGTTATTGATATCAGTAATAACAACATGGCGCGCACCGATAAAACGGCATACCGCAGCAGCCATGATGCCGATTGGGCCAGCACCTGTAACAAGTACATCCTCGCCAGTGACATCGAATGAAAGCGCGCAATGAACTGCGTTACCAAAGGGATCAAGTATCGCCGCGATTTCCGAGGTGATGTCAGGATGGACTGGCCAGAGATTGCCTGCGGGCATGGCCAGGTATTCAGCAAAGGCGCCATCGCGACCACCACCGATACCAATTGCATGCGCACAGAGATGGCGTTTTCCCGCGCGACAATTTCGGCAGTGACCACAGGTGATATGGCCTTCTGCTGTGACGCGGTCTCCAATTTTATAACCGGTAACACCGGGGCCTGTATCGACGATTTCTCCAACGAATTCATGGCCAATAATTCTTGGCACTTCGATATTGCGTTGGGCCCAGTCGTCCCAGTTGTAGATGTGTGTGTCGGTACCGCAGATACCGGTTTTAAGAATTTTTATCAGAACTTCATTGGTGCCTGCACTCGGTATCTCTGTGTCTTGCATCCAGATGCCAGGCTCTGCATGCGCTTTAACAAGCGCTTTCATTGTTGCCACCGAGCCTATACCTCGGGCGGATTGTCGTCCGGATTTTCCATTGGCTCATCGTAGGGAAGTTCCGGGGGCGGTTCCGGTGTGGTTTCTGGCGGGCCAGAAGGTGGAATACCGATTGGTTCTTCGGAGGGCGGTTCTTCCTGCGGTTGCTCAGGGGGCAGCTCCGGCGGAGTCTCCTGGCCGCCAGACATGTACATCGGCAGATTTAGTCCAAGTAACTCCATTGTCCCCCCAGTTCAACGTGGCAATGCCACACGAGAGATAATAGTAGGGCAAGGGCGAGAGCCCCGATTTGACCGAGGTCAATCAGGCGGCAGAGCCGGTATCCGTGCTGAGCGTACCCACCCAGAAAGAGAGATTTTTTTCCAGGAATTCATCCACGGGCATGTAATGCGAGCCATCGCAGGAGAAGGTCAGGCCGAGCATGCCATTCATAATATTCAGCGAACTCGAGCGCAGGTAAATAGTTTCGTCGGCAAACCGCAGCGCTTTGAACTCCTCCAGCACATCGTGAATCATCTCCGGAGTGATCTCCGCCTCTTTCGGAAAAGCGTGGATTGGGTAGGCCAGGCAAATATCCGGATCAATAATCTCGGCCACATTGTGGATACGGTAGTTATACGGATCATCCAGTAGCCACAAAGAGACTCGGCCGCTCGAATAGTGGATCTTGGCGTGAAACACGCCGTGCCGGGACATCAGACGTTCAAGCTGATCATTGAGTTCGTCGATGTGGTCATCGAGAAGGCTCTGCGTACGCTGTTGCAGAAACACTGTACCGCGAATGCTGGGATCACCACGAAACTGTTGCCATTGGGTGATCGGGGCCACCAAGCGTTGGTCATCCAGGAGGTCAGACAGGGCAAAGTCGGAAGCGATAAATCCGAGCAGGGTATCCTCGCGCGTGACCGCCTGCAACGCAGTAATGCACTGTTGATTGGTGTACTGGCTCAGGTAAACCGATGACAACATGATGCCCTTGAACGGCAAGTTGTTCTTAAGATAGGGCCGATCCGATAGATCGCGGCCACGCCAGCTGGGGTCGATCTTGTCTTTCTGCACCATTGACGAGATTTCAATCCCTTCGACATCCCAGGCGTAGAGCAGGTGACAGTGGGGCACCTTATCGAATGCTTCCGCCAGCAAGCGGTCGAGTTCTTCCGCAAAGGGCCATGCCTGCGCACACTGGTCTGCCAGTTCAGCCAGCGGACCGCCAACGGTGTCAGCGAGTGCGGCTTTCTTTTCCAGGATGGCTTGTTGCAGTTGGGTCATGACTTTTCTTAAGGGTGTAAATCAATCGCTGGTAGTTAAGATAACAGATAACTGTTTCAGAATCGTGACCTGCCATCGGTGGTCGAGGGCAGGTTATCGACAAGGTGCGCCGATGCAATGGCGGCGGCATTGAGGATAATCAATTCTTATCTTTTTGGGTAATATTAAATGAGCAATTCTGATTGGACCAGCTGGTCCGGGTTTACTGGTCTTTCTGGAACGCGGTCATTGCTTCGAGTTCTAGTGCGTCAGGCCGATCACTGTAACGCGGTGAAAAGTGAATCGGCACCATTCGTTTAACTTGTGCCATTTCTGCCAGCCGTCCGGCCTGACCGGCTGTGAGGTGTGAGGTTTCCATTGCGCGCACCATATCTTCATCAAGAAACACTGATTCAATATATAAAATATCGCTGCCTTCAATTAGTGACACAATGCGCCTTATGTTGTCATCGAGATAGGCGCAGTCAACCACATAGGCTATTTTTTGACCTGGCGTAATACTCAGTATTTCGTCCTGTAACTCGCCGAGCGAAAATTGCCGGCTATGCGCGCCTTGCTTATCATGCCATGCCACTTCGAACGATTTATCCTGATCTTCGTTGCGACGTACCGCGGACTTGAGGTCTTTCAACCAGGCCCCGGTCGGTAATCCCAGCGCATCCAGTTTGTTTTTCCAGACATTGATATGGAATTTTTCCTCTAGCGCATAGGCTAGACAGGGCGTTTGGTGGTCCAGGGTAATGGCGCGGATAAGAAAACTTTCTTCGTCAACAATAATGTTATCGGTTATCGTGCATTCGGATTCCGACTCCCGTTGAAAGCGATTGCGGCAACGAAAATGCGCCTGCTTTATCATTCCTTCGTCATATATCTCAGACACGACGATGGTGAAATCGGTTTCGTAGCTGTCGGTGAGGTTCCAGGTGTAAGCAGCAAGTTTGTGTTCAACCTGCTCGATGATGCCGGGCGGTCCGAATATATTTAGTTGCCGATCTCGACCAAGGCAGATACGCAGTATGCGATCAAATCCGATAAAGTGATCCATGTGTGTATGTGAGACAAAGATATGAGAGAGCCTAAGAATCTTTTTCGGCGGCAGCGCAGCGATATCGCCCAGGTCAAAGAGTAGTGCCCGACTCTCAAAAAGAAAGTCGATGTAAATCACTGGATCTTTAAATGCGCCGTTGACCGGCTCGGGGTGAAACAGCGGTTTCATGGCTTTGGCAGTCACCTCTGCAAGATTGTGATAGCGTTGTTTTTTATCTTACATCTTTATTAAAGGTATCTGTGGGTATGATGGCAATTGTCCTGGCCGATCTGGTTTTGCTGTTACATATCCTGTTCGTGGGATTTGCCGTTGTTGGCGGCGTGTTCATATTCTGGCGGCAGTGGATTATGTGGCTGCATCTACCTGCCGTCGCATGGGCCGCGATTGTCGAATTCTACGGCCTGATTTGTCCGCTGACACCGCTGGAGAACTGGCTGCGTGTACAGGGCGGCGGCATATCCTACCAGGACGGTTTTATTGCCCACTATATTTGGCCTCTGCTCTACCCCGAAGGCTTGACCCGCGAGATTCAGATCTTGCTCGGCTGGGTGGTATTGGCTGTAAATCTGGCAGTCTACGGATGGTTTCTCTACCAACAACGGAAACTCGGAAAATGGCCGTTCGGGTCGGGCTGATGCAATTTTGGTGTGCCTCACCTAGAATTATTGCATCGGCACCCGCCTACTATTGCGCTACTCGACCTAAGGGAAGCTGGCTATGCATAAAATAGTTCTCCAGAAATTGTTTGTTCCGCTAACTTTATTAGTGCTGATGGTGCCACAGTCCGCCTGGACACAAGATCGTGGAAAGATGCTTTATCAGAATCACTGCATTGCGTGCCACGAAAGTAGGGTGCATATTCGCGAACGCAAGAAGGCAAAAGACTATGAGGACATTGAGAAGTTTGCAGCTCGGTTCGGCACCATTGCTGGTGTTGAGTGGAATGATGCTGACATGGCTGCGGTAGTTGAGTACCTCAATCGAAAATACTACAAGTTTGATCGCTAATACGCACAATTATATTTACCGCCTATGGCGGTTTCCCCCGGCAAGCCATGATGGCCGCAATTTCCTCAAATAAACTCGAATTCCCTTGGCATGAGGGAAACAAATTCTCGCTTCTAATCGATGGTGAAGTGTACTTTCCCCGCATGCTTGAGGCGATCAACGCGGCACGCAATACCGTCCGGCTTGAAATGTATTTGATTGAGTCAGGCGCGGTGGCAACACAATTTATTGATGCGCTGCTCGACGCGGCAGGAAGAGGGGTAAAGGTTTATTTGTTATTTGATCATTATGGCTCACTTGGATTGAGTCGATATGATCGTGGACGTTTGGTTCATAGCAATATCGAGCTGCAATACTACAATCGACTCAGCCTGGGAAAGTTTTACAACAATATGGCGCGCGATCATCGCAAGCTATTAGCTGTTGATGCCGAACTAGCATTTGTTGGGGGTGCGGGAATTACCGATGAATTTGCACCACCAACCAATGAGCGACTCCCGTGGCGGGAAACCATGATCGAAATACAGGGCCCGGTGTTAATTGATTGGATAACTTTGTTTGATCGGGTATGGCAGGTAGCCGGTGGTAAAGTCATTGACCTCAATGATACGAATCCTGAACCGTTGCCAGATGGTGAATTGGGACGAGTCACTATCGCTAACGGTGTCAGAGCGCAAGGAATCATGCGATCCCTGGTGCAAAGGGTTCATGGTGCAAAGAGACGAGTTTGGCTCGGTACCGCTTATTTTGTACCTTCATGGAAGCTAAGGCGAGCGTTGCGTTACGCAGCAAGGATGGGAGCCGATGTCAGATTATTGTTACCCGGGCAGGAAACCGACCATGCTGCGGTACGACTGGCAGGGCGTCGTTACTATGCCGCATTGCTCAATCACGGCGTTCGTATTTTCGAGTACCAGCCACGTGTACTCCACAGCAAGGCGTTGATTTGTGATCAGTGGGTGACTATCGGTTCCAGTAATTTCGACCGGTGGAATTTCCGCTGGAATCTGGAAGCGAATCAGGCAGTGGATGATCAGCGCTTCACAGAAGAAGTCACAGAAATGTTTGAACGGGATTTTTCAGAATGCGTTGAGATCACGCTGGAGCGATGGTTGAAACGACCTGGGTATCTGCGTTTCTGGGAACAGTTCTGGGGAAAAATTGATATATTTTTGCATCGTCTTGGATCAGGACGGCGTAACAATACAATAAAGTAAGGAGTCTTTGATGGGTTGGTGGGGAAAATTGCTAGGTGGTGCGATCGGATTCGCGGTTGGTGGCCCGCTTGGCGCGCTGCTAGGCGCAGCATTAGGGCACAATGTTGATGCCAATCTGTCTGCGGGTTCTCGTGCGAGACTCAACGCTGGTGATCAAGAGCGTGTGCAGACCGCCTTTTTTACAGCCACATTCTCCATTATGGGCCATTTGGCTAAAGCCGATGGCCGCGTCACGCGTGATGAAATTGTACTGGCGGAACAGGTGATGACGCAGATGCAATTGAATGCCGACCAGCGCGAGACGGCGATCAATCTATTTAATGAAGGTAAAGCGGACGGGTTTCCGTTAGACGAGGTGTTAGAGCAGTTTCGGATTGAGTGTCATCGACGCATCAATCTGGTTCAGATGTTTCTTGAGATCATGATTTCAACAGCCCTTGCGGATGGCAAGCTTGATCATACAGAAGAGCGGCTGCTCTACTATATCGGTGATCGACTAGGTTTTCCTCGGCCATGGTTCGAGCGTTTGGTCGCCATGGTGCGTGGCCAGCAGCATTTTGAGGGTGGTGATGGAGAAATTCCAGCCGGCGCGAGTCTGAAAGATGCCTATGATGTGCTTGGCGTTTCTGCGAAGGCAAGTGATGCCGAAGTCAAAAAGGCTTATCGGCGAATGATGAATCAACACCATCCAGACAAGCTCGTGGCAAAAGGATTACCGGAAGAAATGATGAAGCTCGCCACTGAGAAAACACAAGAGATAAAGAAGGCCTATGAATTGATCAAGGTGGAGCGTGGACTTTAATTGCCTGGTAGATTGCATGTGTTAGGTACAATCTCCTACAATGAACCTAAGAACCGAGTATTTTGGAATAGAAGAGGGTAAGTATGGCTTCCGACGTAGAAGAATTAACGGTTAATTATGAAGAAGACGGCCAGCTGGTTGTAAAGGAGCTGGACAAGCAGGTATTAACCAAGGGTGCATGGTCTACGATTATCTATCGTTATCAGGACTGGAATCGCAGCAAGGAAGAATACGGACCAGACAAATACAGTATTCGCCGCTATCAGAAACGCAATGGTCAATATCAACCAAAGTCCAAGTTTAATATCTCCAGTGCCGATCAGGCGCGCAAGATAATCGCCGCACTGGAGAGCTGGCTTCCACCCGAAGAAGAGAAGTAGCTTCGCTGGGTACGCTTCCCCGGGGAAGCGTAGTGGGGGCGAGGTAGAACCTTGCCAGACATTGCCGTGGGGCAGTTTCTTTTCCCAGTCGAGTAGCTGGCAGTCGCCGTGAGACACTGATTTTCTTCATTTTTTACTCCAAATTGCACTAATTTCCGGGAAAAACTCCATTTATTAGCAAAATATAATATAATCGGCGCGCCTAAAAATTCCGTCAATTTCTTACTGAGAATCTGACCTTGGACGCCAAAAAAACCAATCGCTTTTCAGCCCTCGCTGACATTTTTCTGCCCTTTCTGCACTGGATACCTGAGCTAAAGTCATCTTCTGTACTTCGTGCCGATCTTATAGCTGGCCTTACCGTGGCGCTGGTGCTGATTCCACAATCGATGGCCTACGCGCAGCTCGCCGGTCTACCACCATATTATGGCTTGTACGCAGCATTTCTACCGCCAATGGTGGCTGCCATTTTTGGATCATCCCGACAGTTGGCGACGGGCCCCGTCGCTGTTGTGTCCCTGCTATCAGCAGCAGCATTGGAGCCCTTGGCAACCGCTGGAAGTGAATCTTTTATAGCGTACTCAATTCTGTTGGCATTATTGGTCGGAATATTTCAGATGTCGCTCGGCCTGCTTAGACTGGGCGTATTGATCAACTTCTTGTCACATCCGGTGGTAATGGGCTTTACAAACGCCGCCGCGATCATTATTGCCACATCGCAACTGGGTAAGATCTTTGGCGTGAGCGTCGAAAAGTCGGCACACCATTACGAGACAGTGTGGAATACGCTGGTTGCTGCAAGTACTGATACACATTGGCCGACACTGGCGTTTGCGGTGTTGGCCTTCGTGATCATGGTTGTGCTTAAGCGTATGAATCCCAAGATACCAAACGTACTAGTTGCGGTAGCGGTCACCGTTGTCATTTCCTGGCTTATTGGTTTTGAGCAAACAGAGAAAACCAACCCAAATCAGATTCTGCACAAACCAACACGGGAGTTGATCCAGTCCCAGCATAACTTGATGGATGACCTCTCTGCGATCAGTGCCAAGGTAAAAGAGACGAAGGAATCAGTTAAGAAACTTACTGCCGAAAAGGGCCAGTATGATGAAGCGACCATTGCTGCCAGCACAGAACTGAACGCGCTACAGCTCGAATACGAGCGTCGCCAGGAGCAAGGCAAGGCAGACAAGAAAATATTAAAGGACCTTCGGCTCAGGCGAGTAGATCGTGGAGGCGGCAGGTCCCCCATCTTTTATGTCGAAGGCCATATTCCGGAGAACGTGAAGCCGACTGCCCGTGCGTGGCACGCTACCAGTATCGATGAATCAGGGGATGTCGTCATACATGCAGGTGGGCGAGTTGTTGGAGCAATCCCGGAAGGTATCCCGACCATCAAGGCGCCAACAATTGATATGAGTGTATTGTTCCAGTTATTCATATCTGCAATCGCTATCGGTTTGATTGGCTTCATGGAGGCAATCTCCATCGCGAAGGCCATGGCGGCCCGCACTCGCCAGCATCTCGATGCCAATCAGGAGCTGGTAGGCCAGGGACTTTCTAATATGGTCGGTAGTTTCTTCCAGAGTTATCCTGTTTCCGGTTCCTTCTCGCGCTCGGCGGTTAACATTGGCGCGGGAGCAATCACAGGTTTTTCTTCAGTGGTAACAGGTGTTGTGGTTGCGATCACGCTGCTTTGGTTGACCCCGCTTCTCTATCATCTACCACAGGCGACTTTGGCGGCCGTTATCATGATGGCAGTTATTGGCCTGGTGAATGTCCGCGCATTTCGCCGTACATGGAGCGTTGAGCGCGGCGATGGTGTAGTGGCGCTGATCACTTTTGGGTTGACACTTCTGTTTGCGCCACACCTGGAGTGGGCCATTATTATTGGTGTGATGTTGTCACTGGGAATCTATTTATACCGGACAATGCGTCCCCGCGTTGCCGAACTGTCTCGCCATGCCGATGGTTCGTTGCGCGACGCCTCAGTCTATGGTCTGCAGACCTGTGCGCACACGAGTCTTTTACGTTTTGAGGGCTCACTGTATTTCGCCAATATTAGTTACTTCGAAGACAAGATCGCCCACATTCTCTCGAGCAAACCGGAATTGCGCTTCATCATTGTCGATGGCGTCAGTATCAATAATATCGATTCCAGTGGTGTCGAGATGTTTGAATCCGTCACCGAGCGTCTCCACGATGGTGGTGTGGAAGTATTATTTTCACGCCTGAAATTCCCGGTGATGCGCGTATTGAAGCAGAGTGGAATTGTCGAGCATATTGGTGAAGATCGCTTCTTCCGTAATAATGAAGCGGCTATTGAAGCAGTTAACGAAACGCTGGGCAGCGAACATGCAGCCGAATGTCCGCTCAATATCGTTTGTGCGATAGAAGAAAAGCCAGCCTAGTGATCGTGATAATTTCTGGATCACCGTGTTAAGCAGCGGCGAAACCAGACTATTTTATTTGCAAATAGATTCAGCTTGGCCTCTGCTTTCTGGGGCGAGCCTCAGAACGGCTCGTAATTGATGGTAATTTCCTCGTCCGGTTTGATCGGGCGAATGGAATAAAGATCGAACCCGTCAAATTCTGCATTGGGTTTGTCGCTGTGATTCACGTAGCGCATCTTGTTCAAACCCCTTCGTCCTACAACTTCACCATCGTCATCATAAACCCATAATACATGGGAACCGTTTTTCTTTGCCTGCGGGCCTTCATAGGTGCCGATGTAGGTATTCTTGGAAATTTTCGTTCTGGCAAATAGCCCTTTGCCGTGAATCTGGGATTGGGCAACGTAAGTAAGCTTGCGATGGGGCATAAATCTGTCTCTATCTATGTCTGCTCAAATAATAGGATCCGACGCGATCCGTGACTCTGAATCGGAAAGTCGAGTAGTAACTTGGTTATGGTATTCCTGGGCTGGATACTGCTTTATCACTTTTCAATATGACCGATATTATAGCGAGTTTGTTACGGCTGAGAAATATCAGCGACCCCCTTTAATGCACCCTGTAACCTAAACCACATATTTCGTTCGACTGGTTGGCCCCGGATCCATATGCGATCGGTCTTGTCTCAAACTCTTCATGTGAATGTAACAGTCAATTCATCTTCGCTCACCAGAATGCACCCGTGATGAAAGCGTGTATCTGCGATCGATTTGTATTTTCCGGACACCTTATTGGAGGCGAACGGTGACTCCGCCGCCAAGATCGGCGCTACTCTGGGATCTGGGTAAGGTCATTCCCACCGAAGACAAGGAGTATGTCGATCTGCATCAGGCTAGACAGTCACTGGGCATTCCTGATCCCACCGATCCGGATTTTCTTGAGTCCCTCCCTTTTTCCTCGAATGACACTACGGTTGGATGTGAAAATGAGCTGCAGACAGCCGTTTTTGGTGCCAGGGAAAATGTTGACCTTCCTCGACAAATAGAAAGCTCCAACTACTTTGCCAATTTGCTTGAGCGGGTTTCGTGCCAGGACACACCGCGACACGCCATTTCGGGTATCGAAGGTTTCATCGACCGCAATCCCGACAATATTTGGGAAAATAGCTGGCTGCGTATACCGCAGCGCTACTTGAACGACGTCGCTAGCAGGGTGTTTGCAGATGACTTGTGTCGGGAAAGCGGTAATTCGAAGTCTGGTCCTCGTGGTGATTATTCACGCTTCTTTGTACGAGAGCCTGGCGGCGATCAACATATCCGAATTCCCACCAGCTACCTGTTCAAACTTGCTTTGGCTCAGTTGATCGGCAACGGGGCACCTGCACTTGTTATCGAAACTGGTCGAAAAATAATGAGCAGTTATATGAATGATAATTGCTCGCCCGAAATACTTTCATTTTATGTCCAGCCGTTTAAGGGGGGTAAGGCAGTAGCCGACGAGACCGGTAAACGCCTACTGTTGTCGCAATTATTGTTGCAGTACGCCGGCACTGCGTTGGGTCTGGGTGCAACTGGCCAGAAACCAATCGTCTATATGGCGCCCAATTCGCCAATGCGCCAGACTGAGCTGGCGAACCATGTGTCTGACGCCTACTATCGGGAGCTGTATATCAATCCCTGCTTGTCCGGTTACAGGTACGGCGAAGAAAAGGCACGGTACATGGAACACTGCCACGAGGTCCTGAGCCGGAGTTCATTGCACGCGATTAAATCTCTGCAGGACGCTGGCGTAATAACCCGCAACCTGATTGTTCTGCCCAAGAATTCTACCGCCAGCCTCTCCAACAACGGAATGCACATTAGTATCGGTAGCAGGCGTCTGCGAGAAGCCGTAATCAATCCGACGGTCGATTTTGGTGCGACCCAGGAGAAATACATTGGTGATCTTTCGATAAAGATAATCGAGCACTTCCTGCCTTTATTTGCCGGTATCTATAGCGGGGCACCGCATCGACTAGATTTTAGCGACATGCATCCGGAAAGCGTGTTGCGTTACCTGCCACACCAGCTGGCTCACCGTCATCTTCGGATGTTCTGGCGAGCCTGGAAAAAGAAATCCCGTATCCGCTTTATGCAGAAAGCACTGACGCCAATGGGGCCACACTGGCTGGATAAATTACTGGCCACGACGCTGCAATTGCGCGGGGATTTTGTTCCGGACATGCGGTTGCTGGATTACCTGGTCGCATTACCGAGTACCGATCGCTCACCCGCACTTGACGGCTCGCTCGAGAGTGAAGGCCGGCTCAAACAGGACCTTGCAGATATGGGCGTGTTTGATGCCAACATGTCTTTGTACCTGCCTTATAAATTGCGTCAGACTCATACTGCCGGTTTCAGTGGATTCGAAAACCGTATTCACAGTCAGTTCGCCGATCAGGATGACATGGCTGAAGCTGTGGATCTGCAAGTATTAATTTCTGCTTTGGCCAGTAAACTGGTTTTCTCTGATGAAGTGACCCATGCGCATATCCCCGATCATCGCCTGGTAGAGAGTGAGCGCAGACAGTTTTTCTTTGCCGGTGCCGCCGGCATTCATTCCATCTACGTCAAGAAGAATAGCGGTAACAAGTTCCTCGATCGTATTCTGAGTTACACAAAGCGTAGTCGGTCCAGTAATCGCTATCGCGGTTATCGAAAAGTGTACTTGTCGGACTATCGAGAAGCACTTCTTAAATTTATTGAAACGGAAGCATCCGATCTTATCGACATGCTCGGCTTGCATGAAACGGTGGCCAATCTCCGTCGTCGTTTGAAGCATCCGAAGCAACACAGCGCGACTGGAAAGCTCACTAAAGAAATACTGGATAACTGTAATGCGCGCTCCCCTTTTGATTTGACTGCATCTGAATTTAACGCCGGTGCAGAACGCTATTACCGTGACTCCCATCACAATCAGTTTCTTGTTGGCGCGATGGAATCAGTGCGCACCGACGCAGTCAGGGTCGAGCAAAGAATGACCACAGACAATGCTTATCGTCTGGCGGTTAAAGAGCTAATTGGTGACCAGTCAATAAGTCAATACGTACGAAAAGTAAGTGACGATGTACTGGCAGACAAGCTATCCAGCGACGAGCTCTCGAGGTTTGTCAATATTCTGATTTTGATCATACGAAACGATAGTGATGCTGCAGAAGCGGCTATCAACGGATCTGACAGGAGTAAAAATGCTACATCAGTACGTAGAGCGTGAAACCGGTGAAATACGTACCGAAACGCTATTTGCGGATCGCATAGTCAATCTGCTCTATTCAAAGGCTCGTGAGCGCGTACCTACCTTGCTAAAGGCGCTCACGGGTCCTCGTATGTCTAGCGTTCTGGGTTTTGTGAATTATGACCTTTCAATTGGCAGCCAGCTTGCCGGCAACTCCAGATTCGTAAAAACACTAGGTATTGATCTCAATGAATGCGTGGAACCTTTGCACAAACTCAATACACCTCGCGCGATATTTGAACGCAAGATTCGTTACTGGAAAAAGAGAGAAATGCCTGGCGATCCTGAAGTCGTCGTTTCACCTGCTGACGCAAAAGTATTAGTCGGTTCCTTGTGTGATCAGCAAGCCCTCTTCATCAAAGACAAGTTTTTCGATTTTGAAGAGCTTCTCGGTCGTGACCGGCGCCATTGGTTAGAAAAGTTTCACCGTGGCGATTTTGCTGTGTTCCGGCTAACCCCGGAAAAGTATCACTACAATCACACACCCGTTGCCGGTGAGGTGGTCGACCTCTACGAGCTGGATGGTGAATATCACTCGTGTAACCCCGTAGCAATAGTTGCCGTGGCAACACCATACTCAAAGAACAAGCGTGTTGTAACGGTTATTGATACCGACGTACCCAATGGTACCGGTGTCGGCCTGGTTGTCATGATTGAGGTGGTGGCACTTATGATCGGTGAAATCGTACAAGCCTACAGCGATGAGCGATATTCCAATCCACGACCATTACAGGTGGGTCAGTTTGTAGAGAAAGGTGTTCCGAAGAGCCTGTATCGGCCGGGGAGCAGCACTGATGTACTTATCTTTGAGCGTGGCCGTGTTCAATTTGATCACGACCTCGTTAGCAATATGTACAACCAGCACGCCAGCAGCCGCTTCTCAAAAGGATTTGATATGCAGTTGGTAGAAACCGACGTTCAAGTGAGGTCGTCGATAGCACAAGCGGTTCGCGGGATTTGAGCAGACAATGTGCTTGGGAAATTATTTAACAAAAGGTGGTGAATGCCATGAATGAAATCTTTGTAGCAGCGCTAGGCGTATCTTTTTTTGCACTACTGGCCTGGGGATTTAAAAAGCTTCCTGGTGAGAAATGGCAAATTATTGCAGCGGTACCGGTACTAAAAGGTGAAGACGGCCAATGGCGTGGCTTGAACTTCACCTATTATGGACTGTTTACCGCAATCGCATATGTGATTGCGACAGTGATTCTATTAATACTCACTGGTTCGGCGGGCGTGGCACCCATCCAGGCGTTTGCGGTAGTCGTGCTGGGTTCTCTCTTGTGCGTGCCGGCGGCACGCATCGTTGCCATGATCGTTGAGCGCAAGCGCCATACCTTTACTGTTGCAGGTGCATCCTTCGTAGGTGTCATTACTGCACCAGCGATTATCTGGTTGGTCAGCGACCAGACCAGTGAGTTTGTCGGTGGCCAAATTCCAATGCTGCCAATGATGGCCGCGATGGCGATTGCCTATGCTTTCGGTGAGGGATTGGGTCGACTGGCTTGCGTCAGCTTTGGTTGCTGTTATGGTCGCACTGTCTCCGAGCTCTCGCCACGGATGCAAAAATTATTCAGTAACTGGAATTTCGAGTTTCTTGGTGCTACCAAGAAAATATCCTATGCAAGTGGCCTCGAAGGCGTGAAGGTGGTTCCCGTGCAGGCGATAACAGCCGTGCTCTATGTCGTAACAGGCCTGGCTTCCACCTGGTTATTTCTAAGCAACTTCTATTTTAGTTCGCTGGTTGTTGCCATCGTGGTGACACAACTTTGGCGCCTGGTTTCGGAATTCTTACGCGCCGACTATCGCGGTACCAACAAGATTACGCCTTATCAGTGGATGGCCATCATTTCGACTTTATATGCAGTCGTATTTGGTGTAATTGCCAATACCGTTCAAACGCCGGTAGCCAATTTGTTGTTAGGGATCTCGGTAGTGTGGACACCATTTATGCTGGTTTTCCTGCAGGTATTGTTTTTTGCGATTTTTGCCTATACAGGTCGAAGTGAGGTTACGGAAACCAGTATGTCGATCCACGTCTGTGAGGATAGGATCTAGACGGGCGCACCAAGAGGAGGATGGAAAGGTGGCAAACGCTCGAGTGGTCGAGTTTGAGCAAATCCGGGGCCGGATGCAGACCGGAGATATATTGCTCTTTTCCGGACGCAGTTTGATAAGCCAGCT
>CAJICK010000031.1_pt1 | contig 20868 bp, 19 predicted proteins | sample 9199621 | NCBI WGS metagenome assembly CAJICK01 (sample SAMEA7708342, study PRJEB35096) | sediment metagenome | biome: marine neritic benthic zone biome [ENVO:01000025]; feature: sediment [ENVO:00002007]; material: shallow marine sediment [ENVO:03000034] sea grass bed [ENVO_01000059] ... | reverse complement strand
TGGTGCAGGCGCTGGCCATTTCTAATGACGCACGCGAAAGCGCCGTGGGTGACATAATTGGCGACCCCACTGAGGTGGCATTGTTCGAGGCCGCACGCAAGGTCGGCATCGACAAACATCAACTTGAATTGACATTGCCCCGTGTCGAGGAAATCCCGTTCGATTCCGATCGTGCACGTATGACCACGATCCACCGGGGTGATGAAGGGATTGTTGCCTATACCAAGGGTGCGCCCGAACAGGTATTGCCACTGTGTCGTGATTTTTATAGCGGCGATGACACAGTACCTTTTGATCGCACCGAGCTTATGAAGATCGCAGATCGCATGGCCGGCGATGGGCTGCGCGTACTGGCGTTAGCTATGCGGCGATGGCCGCAGCAGCCGAAAAATCTAGAACCGGATAACGTCGAAACTGAATTGACGCTGATTGGATTTGTCGGCCTCATGGACCCACCGCGAGCCGAAGCCGAAGAGGCAGTCAGTCTTTGTCAGACAGCTGGCATTACGCCAGTAATGATCACCGGCGATCACCCGGCTACTGCAAGGGCAATCGCCAAACGCCTTGGGATCATTGAAGACAGGGCAGAGGTGTTGACCGGTCGTGAACTCGACAAGATGGAACTGGCGGAATTCGAGGAACACGTTGAGCGGGTAAGAGTCTATGCACGCGTGGCGCCCGAGCAAAAGATCAAACTGGTGCGCGCACTTCAGGATAAGGGCGAATTTGTTGCAATGACCGGTGACGGTGTCAACGATGCGCCTGCACTGAAGCGGGCCGATATCGGCGTGGCCATGGGCATTACTGGTACCGATGTGGCCAAAGAAGCCGGCCATATGATCCTGCTCGACGATAACTTCGCGACTATCGTGAAAGCCGTGCGCGAAGGCCGGCGCATCTTCGACAACATCCGCAAGTTCATCAAGTACACCATGACCAGCAATTCAGGGGAGATCTGGGTGATTTTTCTGGCACCGTTTCTCGGGCTCCCGATACCGTTATTACCGATACATATTCTCTGGATAAACCTGGTGACTGATGGGCTTCCGGGTCTCGCCCTCGTCGCTGAAAAAGGCGAGCGCGGCATCATGCACCGCCCGCCGCGGCCGCCGAATGAAAGTATATTTGCCGGCGGCATGTGGCAGCATATCGTTTGGGTAGGGATATTAATGGGCGCCGCGAGTCTGGGGACGCAGGCGTGGGCATTCCATACCGGTCACGGCCATTGGCAGACCATGGTATTTACCGTATTGGCACTTTCGCAACTGGGTCATGTTATGGCTATTCGATCGGAACGTGACTCTTTATTCGTACAGGGCGTGCTATCGAATTCGGCCCTGCTTGCAGTCGTCCTATTCACCATAGTATTGCAGTTGTCGACCATCTACCTGCCGTGGATGAATCAGGTTTTCAGGACCGAACCACTGACAATTTCTGAGTTGGGCATCTGTTTCATGATGTCCTCGATAGTCTTCATCGGTGTCGAGCTGGAAAAATGGGGCCGCAGGCGCGGTTGGCTATATGCCAATAGCGCTACCGAGACTTAATAGTGAACTGTATATGCAAGACGAAAACGAAAAGCCTCGGGTCAAATCTCTCGATCGAGCACACTTTCTGAGTTCACTGTATTTGACCGAGCTTATCCTTGTGGTGTTGGCGCTGGTCATTACAAGACTCGCCAGCGGAAGCTGGCTTCCCTATGGTTTCAATTTCACGGCAGAAAACCTTTTGCTGGGATTGCTGGCAGCTGTACCAGTGGCGTTAATGATACTACTCGCCAGTTTCGGTCCGATCAGCAAAACCCCGGTGGTCGAGCAAGCCATGAATAAAATCACTCTGCGCCTAAAACGCCTGCTTGGTTCTACCATACCGACCTTGAGTGCCATTGATATCGTGCTGTTGTCGATCGCCGCCGGTATCGGTGAGGAGCTGTTTTTTCGAGGAATGTTGCAGTCCTACATCGGTATATTTGGCGCGGCAATGATTTTCGGCCTATTACATGCATTAACACCCGCCTATTTTGTTCTCGCGACGGCTATCGGCTTGTATTTCGGATACCTCTACGAGTCGACCAATAACCTTTTGATACCCATGATAGGGCACGCCGCTTATGACGTGTTTGCGGTGTATCTGCTGAAATGGTCTTTTACCAGACACTAAGTTACCCGGCATCGATCACTTTTTAGGCCTGTTGAGTTGGATATACCCAAGGTGCTGAAAAAAACGAGGGGATCTTATCCGGCAACTGATTGGTCGTAGATATTTGAAATTGTATCTGTCACTCACATCTTTTATTTGGTTAGATAAAGACTCGGTTTCTAAAGCGAGATGATTTTATGGTACGTGACGCTACTAGGTTAGCGGTCATATTCATGTCGTTGCTAAGCTTGGCCTTCATAGCTAGCGGTGAGAGATCATCACTGATCCAGCGCTACCTGGCCTTCCGGAATATTGTTGACCCTATTGTCAAAACAATGCCTCTTCGAATCCGGTCTGAGCAACGTGGTCGTCAGGTGCGGGTTGAAGTATTCGGGATTCTCGACCATCCCATTGATCAGGTTGTGGGGGAGATAACAGATTCCGCAGCCGTTTGCGAAATTCTGTTATTGAATCTGAACGTCAAGGCCTGTACTCATCAAAACACCAACAAGAATTCACGTCTAAGGATTTTTGTTGCCGGTAAGCGGTATTCACGACCGTATCGTTCATTTGAGATCCGACCCTTGCATTCCGTTATTAAACGAAGCCATCAATATTTAAGTATGTATCTGTCGGCACAGAAGGGTGTGATTGGTACTGGAAATTATATGGTTCTTGTGGAAGCCGTTCCCTACAAAGAAAAGACATTGATTCGCTTCGCATCTTCGTATCGCGGTAGCCGTGTTGCCAAGGCTGCGATCCAGGCCTATTTGCGTACGTTTGCGCGCGAGAAAATCGGGTTTACTGTCGTCGATGACGGTGAAAAACGGGAGCATGTAAAGGGAATGCAGGCTGTAATAGAACGCAATGCAGTTCGTTCCTACCTGGCCATCCAGGCTTACCTGGAAACAGCCAGATCTAAACCGGATGCCGGGCACTTCGAGCGCGGGATGCAGCGTTGGTACGAGTTGACCGAACGTCATGCAAAGCAGTTACGGGAAATCGACCGCGACTCATATTTTCGCAACAAGCGAAAGGAATACAGGAACCAGTTGAGGCTTCAGGCCAGACTCGATAAAAACTGAAAAATGCAGTAATTCCAGAGAGCGGGAAAAGCCCAATTAGGTCAGGGTTTTCACGCCGTCTTCACCGCCAAGTAGCAGGACATCTGCAGGGCGACGGGCAAAGAGACCGTTGGTAACAACACCGGTGATATGGTTCAGCTTCTCTTCGAGCTCCACCGGATTGAGGATCTCCATATTGTGGACATCCAGGATGACGTTACCGTTATCCGTGGTAAAGCCTGTTCGGAGCACCGGTTCCCCGCCCAGCTTAACCAGTTCACGCGCGACGTAGCTGCGTGCCATGGGGATGACTTCCACCGGTAACGGGAACTTGCCTAGTACATCTACCAATTTTGACTCATCCGCAATGCAGACAAATTTGTCACTACTGGCGGCAACAATTTTTTCTCGAGTCAATGCGCCGCCGCCGCCCTTTATCAGGTGCAGATACTTGGTGGACTCATCGGCGCCGTCGACATAAAGACCCAGCTGGCCGGCTTCATTAAGATTCAGCACGCGGATACCATGCCCCTTTAGGCGTTCGGCAGAAGCTTCGGAGCTGGCCACGGTGGCGTCAATCTTGCCCTTGATGGTGGCGAGGCCGTCGATAAAAAAGTTGGCGGTCGATCCAGTGCCAACGCCAACGATGCTGCCGGCCTCTACGTAATCCAGCGCCGCCTCGGCGACAGCCTTTTTCATTTCATCTTGTGTCATTGGTTCTCTCTCTTGACCGATTTTTAACTTCGGGGCCGCCCGTACAACACAATACAGCAGCCGTCTTTTTCGCTCTCAAACTTTTTGTCTGGTAGATTATGCCCATGCCCGATAAATACTTAAAGAAGATACTTACCAGCCATGTCTACGATGTAGCAATCGAGACACCGCTCGAGTTTGCATCATTGATGTCTCAAAGGCTGGACAATCGGATCTGGCTAAAGCGTGAAGATGAGCAACCGGTGTTCTCATTCAAGTTGCGCGGAGCCTATAACAAAATGGCGGGCATGTCCCGGGAAGAGTTGAAGAAGGGTGTCGTTGCGTCCTCGGCCGGCAATCATGCCCAGGGTGTGGCCCTGGCGGCCGCGCGCCTGAAGCTAAAAGCGACCATTGTGATGCCGCGCACCACTCCAGAAATCAAGGTTAACGCAGTCAAAGCATTTGGTGCCCGTGTGGTATTGCATGGAGACAACTACGATGCCGCCTTTGCTCATGCGATGGAGCTGGTTAAAAAGCGTGGCATGATCTTTATTCCCCCTTTTGATGATCCAGAAGTAATCGCTGGGCAAGGCACTATAGGTTTCGAGATATTGAAACAGCATCCGGATCACATCGATGCCGTGTTTGTACCTGTCGGCGGAGGTGGCCTGATCGCAGGGATTGGCGCCTACATCAAGTCTGTCCGTCCAGAGATCAAGGTAATTGGTGTTGAGCCGGAAGATGCTGATGCCATGGCGCGCTCATTGGCGAGCGGTAGGCGAGTATTGCTTGACCATGTGAATATTTTTGCCGACGGTGTCGCGGTGCGCCAGGTGGGTAAGGAGACCTTTCGCTTGGGCAAAAAAGTGATCGACGAGATCGTGGTTGTTAGTAATGATGAGATCTGTGCTGCGATAAAAGACCTGTTTGAAGACAGGCGATCAATACTGGAGCCGGCCGGTGCACTAGCGATGGCGGGCGCAAAGGCCTATATCGCGAAAAAGCGAGTCAAGAACAAGAACTTTGTTGTGCTGGCTTCAGGTGCAAACGTTAATTTTGATCGCCTGCGCCATGTGGCGGAACGGGCCGAGATCGGTGAGCGACGTGAGGCCATACTCGCAGTAACCATTCCGGAGAAACCGGGCAGCTTCCGCAAGTTCTGTGCTGTCATCGGCAACCACGGCATAACCGAGTTCAATTATCGCTTTTCCGATCCCGGTCAGGCGCATATCTTCGTTGGTGTGCAGATTTCCGATACACGTGAAGAAAAGCAATTGATCGCGAAATTGCGAAAAGCTGGTTATAAGCCATTGGATATGACTGATAATGAGATGGCGAAGCTGCACATTCGTCATCTGGTGGGTGGTCGCGCCCCGGCCGCGGAGCATGAAATTGTCTATCGTTTCATGTTCCCGGAGCGACCAGGCGCACTAATGAACTTTCTGAACAAAATGGGTGGAAAGTGGAATATATCCCTGTTCCATTATCGCAACCACGGCGCCGATTTTGGTCGCGTGCTGGTCGGTATGCAGGTACCGCCGAGTGACAAAAAAGAGTTCGAGCAGTTTTTAAAACAGCTGGGATACGAGTTCTCTGAAGAGACAGCCAATCCCGCTTATAAGTTGTTTTTAAGTTAGCTACTTCTTTTTATCGCCAATTACCTCGACTTTCTTAATCACAATCGTTTTAGCTGGCACGTTCTGGAAATAACCCAGTGGTCGGGTTTTGGTGTTTTCGATTTTCCGTACCACGTCCATTCCTTGCGTTACCTTGCCAAATACGGCATAGCCCCATCCTTGCGGAGATTTGCCGTAGTAATCCAGCGAAACGTTGTTCACTGTGTTGATAAAGAACTGTGATGTCGCGGAGTGGGGGTCCGGAGTGCGGGCCATGGCAATGGTGCCGGCCACATTCTTCAATCCGTTGTCGGCCTCGTTTTTAATAGCCGGACGCGTTGACTTTTCTATCAACTCGTAGGTATAGCCGCCACCCTGAATCATGAAGCCCTTTATTACGCGATGAAAAACCGTGCCGTTATAGTGGCCCGATCTCACATATTGGAGAAAATTGTCCACGGTGACAGGAGCCTTGCTTTTATATAGTTCCAGCTCAATCACCCCGACATTGGTGGTCAGCCGAACTGCAGGTTCGCTCTTGCTTGCGTTGGCACTGGTTGCGGTTAGCAAGAAGAGGCCAAGCACCAGCGCTATTTGTGCAAATTTGTTCATTGTTACTTCTCCATTTTAAGAATGGTATTCCACTCTTTTTTCTCTACCGGCATGACAGATAAACGGTTACCGCGTTGTATAAGCCGCATATTTTTTAATGCCGGATTTTCTTTCAGGGCCTTGAGGCTGACGGTTTCCTTAAATTTGCGGACAAACTTGATATCCACCATCATCCAGCGTGGATTGTCTGGGTCGGTTTTGGGGTCATAATGCTTGTCGTTTGGGTCCCATGCCGTAAAGTCAGGATAAGCTTCCTTAACAATTTTGGCGATACCAACAATGCCGGGTACATCGCAGTTGGAGTGATAGAAGAACACCTGGTCACCAATCTTCATATCGTCTCGCATGAAGTTACGTGCCTGGTAGTTGCGAACACCGTCCCAGTGTTCTGTTTGTTTGGGCATATTTTTTAAATCGTCGATACTGAACTCATTTGGCTCAGACTTCATCAGCCAATACTTCATTGTTATTTACACTCTTTGGTTTCGTAATAGCGGTGGTCTGGATAAAAACCATACCAACCTGCGATATGTTGAAAGTCTTTTTTGGTTTCTGGATAAATCCATGCGGCGTCGGTCACTATTCCTTTGTCTGTTCTCATATCAATCCAGTTGCAGATCCCTTTCTTGGGGCAGTCATATAATCGCGAAGTGATTTCGAGGGCTGAGGTATCAACAACATCTGGATGAAAATAGTAGTTGCCTTCAAGACGAATTACCTGTCCATCGTTCTCTGCGCGAACAATCACTACTTCATCCTTCCTGCTAACAACACAAATGGGCACAGTGCGTTTCCAAAAAAAATCCTGCGGGAATTCTATCCTGTTAATACAATTTATTCGAAAAATATTGCCATTGCCAAATCAGCGATGATCAAACATCAGTAGATTCGAGTCCGTCGCTACCGCATCTAATGGAACGTCCCAGGGATTGGGGGAAAGGGTGTCAGTTTGCTGCAGTGTATGAGCCAGCCCCATCAATCTTGGGCGGAACCATTTACTGCGATGGTGCAGGAAGCCCAGTGTGCGATCATAAAAACCGCCACCCATGCCGATTCGATTACCTTGCTGGTCAAATCCGACCAGCGGCATCAGGATCAGATCCAGTTCTCGGGCATCAATCAGCTTACGGGAAGCAGCGGCGGGTTCCAGTATTCCAAGTCGATTCACGACGAATTTACTGTTAGGAGTGACCGGTGCAAACCAGAGTCGCTCTCCGATCATATAAGTCAGGATGGGCATATAACAGGTTCGACCTGTGCGCCAGATTCTCTCAATGATTGCATCTGTTGCTATTTCACCGTCAGCGGCAAAATAACATGCGATGCGTTTGCTGGTTCGAAAATAGCGCGAGCGCGCGACCTGCTGTGCCAGCATGGTCGCAGCGATTCTCTGTTCTTTATCAGAAAGCTTGTTGCGTGCGATGCGTAACTGTTTACGCAGACTGGATTGAGAGTTCTCGGTCAAAGTGATCAATTCGCGAATCGAAGAGGACGCCCTCCGCCGGTGCCGTGATGATCTTCGACTTCTTGAACCCAGGGGTTCAAGTGGGTGCCGTAGAAATGAATTAGGCTTTCCGGACAAGCGGACATGCACACATCATCTGCTATTCGGCTCCCGGGTTGATGCTTATAGGTTCAGAGAATTACTGGAACACCACAAACACTGCAGGGGGCGCCATAAGCATGATAGCCCTAACTGGACAGTAGTGCACTATCCTCAAGGGCAATGTCGATTTTGTGCTGCAGGGCGCGAATTTTGTCGCCCATGTCCTGCGGTATTCCGTTTTCCTGAAACTGTAGAAGCTCATGAGCAATATTGAGCGCGGCCATGATGGCGCAGCGTTCTGTGCCCAATACCTTGCCGCTATTATGAATATCCTTCATTTTGCTATCGAGGTATTTGGCCGCGGCTATAAGGCTGGGTTTTTCTTCTTCGGGGCAGGCAACCATGAACTCTTTGCCCATAATGGCGACTTTGACACCGGATTGATCAGATTTCACGAGCTACGTTCCAATGCCTTAAGGCGCTCAATCATGGATTTAATGCGTGATTTGGCCTGACGGGTTTTTTCCATTAATTCGTCGTGTTCATCTTTTAGCGAACCGGTGTCGTCACGCAGGGAGTGATTTTCCTTTTTCAGGCGCTCGCACGCATCGATCAGGTCATCAATACGCGTTTCCAGGTTTTTTAGCTGTTTGTTATCCACGCCCCAGGTGCCCCCTGTTTAATCGGTAACAAATATAGGGCGGTCAGCCGGTGGGGTCAATCTCGGAAGCTACTGATTTCAGAAAGAAAGTGTAAAACGCCAAGATGAACGTTTCTAGATTTCATACGGCTTTGGCCCCTGATTCTATATAATAGTGATCTTTTCAATAGCGAATTAGCTTCCGTAAACGAATCAATGAGTAATGTTGCCTCCGAATTACCTGACTACGATCGTGCCGGCGCCACCATTGAAGTCGCAGGCATCGACACGGGAATATCCGAAGTACACGGTATTATGAGCGGTGTATTGGCCTCCGCCGGTACAGATGCAGTTGATTGGCTGGCCACCATTTTGGGTGGCGAGAGTGATCGAATAAAGGAGCTTCCCAAGCCGGTTTCCGAACTGTTGCTGAGTTTGTATCAGCAAACACGCAACTCGCTGGCAGATGAAGAATTCGGCTTTAATATGTTGCTTCCCGAAAACGAACAGCACGATATTGTTGAGCGGACAGAGGCAATTGCTGCCTGGTGCCGCGGTTTTCTTCTGGGTCTGGCGGAAGGCGGACTGACAGATTTTTCAGTATTGTCCAACGAGGCACGAGAAGCGCTAGAGGACCTGATTGATATTGCTGAAGTTGTGGCCGAAGATGAGGCCGATGAACAGCAGGAGCAGGCCCTCTCTGAAGTCGAAGAATATGTTCGTATCGCAGTTCAGTTTGTCTACGACGAACGCCAACACGCCAAGACTGCCAGCTAGACAAGCAGTTATATCCGATCGAAATAGCACGAAAACATGAAAACACTTACAACCAGACGACACGATGTCATGCAGCACATGGGCGGCGGCGTCGCGATCATTCCCACCGCACCGGTGCAAGTGCGCAATCGTGATGTCGATTACCGGTTTCGTCCGGACAGTGACTTTTATTATTTGACACACTTTCCAGAGCCGGAAGCGGTTATGGTGCTGGTTCCGGATCGCCCGCAAGGCGAATACATCCTGTTCTGTCGCGAACGTGATCCGGAAAAAGAAATTTGGGATGGCTACCGGGCCGGCATTGAAGGCGCCTGCGAACAATATGGCGCGGATGATGCGTTTCCCATCGATGATATTGATGAGATTCTGCCCGGTCTGCTGGAAAACCGTGACAAGGTCTTCTGCAATATTGGCCGCTATCCGGAGTTTGATAAGCGCCTGATGGGCTGGGTCAATGATGTGCGAGCCAAATCACGTAACGGTGTGCATGCACCCGGTGAGTTTGTCGATCTTGATCATATTGTGCACGAGATGCGGCTATTCAAGCGCGCCGACGAAGTACGCACCATGCGCCGGGCAGCCAAGATTACGGCCCAGGCCCATATTCGCGCTATGCAGGTGTGCAAGCCCGGCATGTATGAGTACCAGGTCGAGGCAGAGTTACAGCACGAATTTCGACGTAATGGTAGTCAGTACCCCGCCTATCCGCCCATCGTTGGTAGTGGTGCGAACAGCTGTATCCTGCATTACATCGAAAACAACGCGCAAATGAAAAAAGGTGACTTGCTCTTGATTGACGCTGGTTGTGAGCTAGATGGTTACGCCTCCGATGTCACACGCACATTCCCGGTCAATGGCAAGTACAGTGCTGAACAAAAAGTGATTTATGAATTGGTGTTAGCAGCGCAACAGGCTGCCATCGAGCAGGTGAAACCCGGCAAGCACTGGAATGATCCTCACGAGGCTGCGGTAAGAGTATTGGTAGATGGCCTGCTGGACCTCAAGTTATTAAAAGGTAAAGCGGACGACATTATCGAGAAGCAGGAGTACCGCAAATTCTACATGCACCGCACCGGGCACTGGCTCGGCATGGATGTTCATGATGTCGGTGATTACAAAGTTGATGGCATATGGCGTCTGCTTGAGCCGGGTTTGGTGCTTACCGTTGAGCCGGGTTTGTATATCTCTGCTGGCCAGAAAGGTATCGATGAACGCTGGTGGAATATCGGTGTTCGCATCGAAGACGATGTGCTGGTAACCAAGGAAGGATCAGAAGTGCTGAGTATTGATGCACCCAAGGCCGTTGATGATATCGAGGCGTTAATGAAATGAATGCTGTGGATTACGATATTGTAATCGTTGGTGGCGGCATGGTCGGCGCCAGCCTTGCCTGTGCCTTGGGCAACAGCGGTTTGCGCATTGCCGTAATTGAGGCAGTGGCGCTGGGTGACCCGGGTCAGCCCAGTTACGATGACCGTACAATCGCGCTCGCTTACAGTTCGCGTCGCATTTTTGAAGGCATCGGTGTTTGGGAGAGTATTGCCCAACGGTCGGCCAGTCCGATTGAGCATATTCATATTTCCGACAAGGGCCACTTTGGTTTTACCCGCCTGCATGCAAGCGATATGGGTATTGAGGCGCTGGGTTATGTTGCGGAGACACGCGCCTTGGGTGCTGCACTTTATGAGGTGATGGCATCTTATTCGAATATCGAATTGGTATGCCCTGCCAGGGTTATCGATGTAAGAATCGATAAAGATATGGCACAGCTGTCGATAGAACGTGATGGCAATATCGAAATGGTTAAAACCCGGCTTGCTGTTGCTGCGGATGGTGGCGACTCGCCATTGCGACGTGCAATTGGTATCCGGGCAAACAAGCGCGAATATGAACAGACAGCAATTGTGGCCAATGTGACGCCGGGACGTGATCATAACAACACCGCTTATGAGAGATTCACCAATACCGGCCCGCTGGCATTATTGCCCATGCCTGGCAGGCGTTGCGCGGTGGTGTGGTCCACAACCAAAGACAACGTCGATCGTGTCATGGCTTGGAGCGATGATGAATACCTGGCGCAGCTGCAAAAACGTTTTGGTGATCGTCTGGGGCAGTTTGAGCGAGTTGGTAAGCGCGTTGCTTATCCGTTGGCGCTTACCAAGGTCAAGGATTCAGTTGGTGAGCGCATAGCCTTGATCGGCAACGCAGCTCACACAGTGCATCCGGTGGCAGGCCAGGGATTTAACCTGGGTCTGCGCGACGTAGCAACGTTGGCACAGGTCATTGTTGATGCACAACGGGATGGAAAAGATTTTGGAGCATCGGCTGTACTAACGCCTTATGCAAAATGGCGCCAGCGCGATAATCAACGTGTCGCTACTTTTACTGATGGATTGATCCGCGTATTTTCCAATGACTTTTTGCCATTAGCTGTGGCGCGCAATCTTGGGCTTTCCTTCGTCAATCTCTTTCCTTCAATCAAGCGCACTTTTATTCGCCGTACCAGTGGATTGAATGGTCGCCTGCCAAGGCTTGCGCGTGGGTTACCGCTTTAGTAACAGTTTGGTATCAGTTCAATGAACAAAGCATATGACATCATCATTGTAGGCGGCGGCATGGTTGGTGCTACGTTGGCATGCGCGCTTGCCGAAAGCGATATGCGCATAGCTGTTATCGACAAAAACAAACCGGCTGCGATTGACGATAAGGAATATGATTTACGCGTCAGCGCAATTACTCTTGGATCAAAGGCAATCTTTGAAACCGTTGGTACCTGGGATGCGATGAATGCACAACGCGTCTCTTGCATTGATGCCATGACCGTATGGGATCAGGGTGGTAGTGGCAGTATTCATTTCGATAGCGCAGAAATGGCGCAAGCTTGTCTTGGTTACATTATTGAAAATCGGGTCATACTTCATGCGGCACTAGAGCGTGTGACTGCGTTACGCAATGTAGATAGCTATAGTCCAGCCACCATTAGCGAAATGAAGGTGAATTCGGACAAGGCGCAGGTAACTCTTAATGACGGTAGCGTTCTCGACGCCCATCTTATTGTCGGTGCTGATGGTGCCATGTCTATGGTGCGACAATGGGCTGGTATCGACACAAAAAGCTGGAGCTTTGAACAGAAAGCGATCGTCGCCACAGTGCGTACCGGCTTGCCGCATACGGGAGTGGCACGGCAGCGCTTTCTCGAAACCGGGCCACTAGCCTTCTTGCCCTTGGATGATCCTTATACATGTTCAATAGTTTGGTCGGCTGACCTCGACCGTGCTGACGAACTGATTGCAATGGACGACAAAGCCTTTGTCGAAGCCTTGCAGCTGGCGATTTCTGATGGGCCGGGTGAGGCACTGGGTGAAGTGCAAGACATCAGTAAACGCGCTGCGTTTCCGTTAACGGCGATACATGCCAAAGATTATGTTTCGGAGCGAGTGGTGCTGGTGGGTGACGCCGCCCATCGTATTCATCCACTTGCTGGTCAGGGATTGAATCTAGGTCTTGGTGACATTGCCGTGTTGGCGGAAGTATTGATTGATGCCCGGCGCGAGAATAAGGATATCGGTTCACAGCGAGTATTGCGTCGTTTCGAGCGTTGGCGTCGCGGCAGCAACGCGTTGATGCTCGCAACCATGGATGGTTTCAAGCGACTGTTTGGAAATGAAGATCCGATACTGCGTGGGCTACGAAACTTTGGTATGGATGTCACCGATACGCTTTCGCCGGTGAAGCACAAAATCATGCAGTACGCTGCCGGCCTCGCCGGTGATTTACCGAAATTGATGCGGGGAATTCATCCATAAAAAAACCGCCCGGTTCCGCCCGGGCGGTTCTTGATCTTTATGCAAGACGGTCCGTTTACAAAGTTTTGCCTTCTTTGGCGAGTCGCCTTGCAGTCAACGAGACAGGGTGCCTAGGTGCCGGATCACGGGCACGCTAGGCGTGTAGTCGCGGATACGGAACCAATGCGGCCGTCTCCGAAACCGTTTTCACTGTAGGATCTTCTGGCGAAGCTTTACCCTAGAATCTCATACTGAGCTTCATTGGATACTTCTTCGTGATACTCAGGTCGCATTCAGCACTTGCTCGCTAATGCTCACATCGCGCTAACGTTTCAACCTCGCTAGCCAGCCGCTAGTAGTAACCCCACTCGTTCTTCAAATACTCCGAAACGCCTGCGTATTCCTGATTTTTGGTGATCTCGAATTTCTCACCGACACGATATGCAGTGCGCAGTTTTTCTGTAGCTTCCTTTGAGTTGGAAGAAACCAGTGCCTGAGCAATTTTCCTTTGCTCGATCTGGGTCAAACGAGGCCCGGCGGAAAACGCCTGGTTAGGAAGTGCGCGATTTTTCCAAACAACCTTTGCCTGCACTCCGGAAGCGTCCAGCTTCTTCAAATTTGCAATTGGTAAAATTCCCGCGGTGCATTTACCTGAAACAACCCCATTGTAGATTTTATCCCAACCCTTGGTATTGATAATCGCAGGTTGACGCGAGGGATTTGGGAACTGGCTTAACAGGGTCAGCGTACCCAGGTTAGGTGGCGCATGTGAGCAAAACGTACGTCCGGCCAGTTCATCTAGCTTTTTGTATCGCGCATTGTTCTTGTTAACGATTACGACAAACTCATGATTAATTGGTACCTTGACCAGGATGTTATGTTTGAGTTTTTCTGCACGGTAGCTGTTGAAATGCGGACCATCGAATACGATGTCATATTCGCCTTTCAGCATTTCGGTTCGATACACACCCCATGTGCCCGGGTGTTTGTAGATCACCTTCTTCTTCAACACTTTGGTGAGGTAATCTGCGACCGGCGCATACTTTTCCTCACCAACGGCCGGATTTTCTCTGGGGGGCGCAGTGAAGACGATCGCGCCCTCATCAGCGGCTTGTGCAGACGGCAGCATCGTAGCTAAAGCCAGCCCGGCAATTACCATTTTTTTTGTAGACATTGATTGTTCTCCTTGTTTCCAATCAATTCAAAATCTGCCTTGTTTCAATGAACCCAATGAAACTGATCATGTTTATGAATCTCCGGTCAGACAGTCCTTTCTCCATTACCTTTCCGGAGCCTATCCACGCTTAGTGCCAGATAGTCATATCAGCAAAGCAGGCGACTCATGTCCTTATGTCTAAAAAACTTTAGACGAGTAATAGCTGTCGTCTAGAGTAAATAATTTACATTTTTATTGTTTCCGACAAATGGCAATCACATTGCAGATAAACGGAATTATTGCCGCACCAATACCCAAGAGAAATTAAGTTAATCAATAGAACGGAAATGAAATTAACCTAGAGCAAGTGGGTGAGTGGTGATCAGTAACAGATAAGCGGAGCGTCTTTCGTTATACACGGTAAGGCGAGCAACGAATTTATAGTCCATACATTGTAGAGGAGACGGCAGGGGTGCCGGCGATCACTCAATTCACTGTGTGTTCATGCACGTTTATTGTTTGACGCAGTTTGCTCGGGGTGGCATGGAATTATTGGCACCGAGGGATACTGTTGCAAACACAAGTCATCAGTTTGATTTCACTGTTCTGGATTTTCCTGAAAGTTGGTTCGACCGCTTTCGGAGGATTCATGGCGCTTATCTCGGTTGTCGAGAACTTGATTGTAGAGCGCCGTCGCTTGTTAAAGCACGAAGATATGCTCGACGGTATATCGTTGGCTTCGATGTTGCCAGGGCCTGTGGCGGTCAATGTCGTGGTCTATGTCGGTTACCGATTGCGTGGTGTCCTGGGTGCAATGGTAGCCGCTACTGCGGTTATTCTTCCCTCATTTATTCTTATCACCGCCCTTTCGATAGTTTATTTTCGTTGGGGCCAAATCCCTGCGGTGCAAAAACTGTTTTGGGGTTTTATCCCAGCGGTGGCAGCGATCATCGTGAACACGGCCTGGGGTATGAGCCAGAAAGCCGTTTCTACATTGCGAGAAACAGCAATTCTGTTCACGGCAGCATTTGTTCTCCTGAATATCGGTGGTTTTTATAGCACTGTTGGTGTCATCGTTTTTTCGGGCCTTGCTGGTTGGTTGTTGTTTCGTTCTGATACCACGAACAAGCTTTCATCCAGACCGATGGGTGAGACCGTAGGAAGATCCAAGTACTCCCTGCTTGCCATTACGCCGCTGTTAGTCGTACCCGTTACCGGAGTTTCTGCTGGGATTTTATCCAAACTGTTTTTCACCTTTGCCGGCATGAGTCTTATGCTTTTCGGCGGCGGTTATGTGTTTATACCGATGATTCAGGAGATCGTGGTTGCAGGAAAGCAATGGGTAACCCAGGCCGAATTCGTTGATGCCATTGCACTAGGCCAGATCACCCCAGGCCCGATCCTGATAAGCGCCGCGTTTATCGGATACAAGGTTGCCGGCGTAGCTGGTGCGTTGGTCGGCACCATCGGAATATTTTTGCCGCCGGCAGTAGTCATGGTGCTTGCCAGCAGCATGCTTGAGCGAATCAAAAACTCACGTGTTATTCAGTCCGTATTACGCGGCGTACGTCCCGCTGTCATTGGGATGATTTTTGCCGCCGGTTTAGTCGTTGGTAGTAGCGCCCAGGTGCACTGGGTGTCGTTGGCCATATTTTTTGCAGCACTAGTAGCGTTACTGCGTTTTCGCATTGAAGTGGTATGGATCATCCCTGTTGCCGGGTTTCTTGGGCTAGCAGTGTACTGATGTATAGGTGATTTGTGAGCAATCCGTATTCCAGGACTACCGATAATATCGAGAGACAAGAAGTACTCGTTGAGCCATATGGCGGTGCATTGGTGCAAGCTTATTGTGCCGGTCCTGAAGGGCAAAATTTACTCAGACGTATTAATAGTCTGCCGCGTCTTGATCTTACTGAGCGTGAATTCCTTGACCTGGAACTTCTTGGTAGCGGCGCGTTTAGCCCGCTCGATGGATTCATGAATCGTGAAACCTACATAGCCGTGCGGGATCACAATCGATTGCCGTCTGGTTTGGCCTGGGGTTGGCCGGTCACATTAGCAGTATCAGAAGAGCAGCTTCAACGTTTTTCGACAGGATGCGAAGTGGCTTTATTTTATCGGGATCTTCCTATCGCAATGATGGAGGTCAGCGATATCTATTATTGGGATGCGCGCGAAGAAGCGATTGCTGTTTTTGGAACAGAAAATATAGAAGTTAAATCAATTTCTGAACGTATTAGTGCGAACAAAACCCATTTGCTGGGCGGGGCAGTCCAACTCATTGTGGAATCCGCGGAAAGTGGCTGGAATGAAGATCATTTATGGCCAGTCGTCACACGAAATTTCTTTGAACAACAAAACTGGCAGCGAATCTCTGCCTTGTATGGAATGCAGGTGTGGCATCGCGGTCATGAATATGTGTTGCGCAACGTGCTCTACACTTCCGATGCACTGTTGCTTCAGCCACTAACCAGTGATTCCTCATCAAGTGTCGGTCTGCCGGAGGATATTGCACAGGAAGCGCGGGAATCACTAGTTCGCAACTTTTTTTCTCGCACCAGAATCCTTATCAATCGTCTCTCACGTCGCATTGATTGCAAGAGCAGTCGAGCAATATTGCAGCAGGCGATCATTAGTCAGAATTATGGTTGCGATCGAATTTTCTTTATACCCCCCACTGATACAAATCGGGGCGCTGCAGATCAGCAGGAAGTGCGACGCCTGTTTGGCGAGGCGCTGCAGACAGGCCTGAAAATTAAACCGGAATATCTTGATGCCACGTTTTACTGTCAGTCCTGTGACACCATCGCTACCGAAAAATCGTGTCCCCATGATTCTTCGCACCATCTCACCATGATTGAAGCAGATCTTGTTGAGATGCTGTATCGAGGCGACGCGCTGCCACCCCAGACTGTACGCCCTGAAATTGCACGGGCATTGTCTCGCACCATGTCACATCACGTGGATCCGGCACGCATGAAGCGCAGCGCCCATCTTTTCCCACATGCTTCGGAAGTTAGTCGCGGTACACGCGAGATGGTGGCCGGTCATCGTGCGGCTGTTTTGTGGATGACCGGACTTTCCGGATCCGGCAAATCCACTATCGCCCATCGGCTCGAACGTGAATTGCTGATATCTGGACATCGCGTTTTTGTGCTTGATGGCGATTCTTTGCGCACCGGTTTGTGTGCAGATCTTGGATTTTCTCGTGAGGCGCGTCAGGAGAATCTGCGTAGGGCTGGTGAAGTGGCAAAAGTCCTTCGTGAAGCGGGGATGCTGGTAATCGCATCGTTCATTTCACCGTTTCGTTCTGAGCGAGAAACCCTGGTCAACATCATAGGTGATGACTTCTATGAAGTTTATGTTGACGCCAGCATCGAGACCTGTGAGTCGCGCGATCCAAAGGGCCTGTATAAACGTGCCCGGGCCGGCGTGATACCTGAGTTTACCGGCATTTCATCACCATACGAGCCACCCGAAAATCCTGCAATTCATCTACGAACTGACAACGCATCCGTTGAAGAAAGCGTGAACGCTTTGATGCACACAATGAGCCAAAAAGGCTTGTTACGCGCAGGCGGCAATGATCGGCTGATATCTGCAAGACCACCCGTACCCCTTAATCGAAACCAGCGTATGCAATAGGAGAGCGCCATGGCGATATTCATGATAGGAACACAGCGTTCCGGATCCAATCTACTGCGGCTGATGCTGAATCAGTTGCCTGGCATTGCAGCGCCGCACCCACCGCACATCCTTCAGCGCATGACACCATTACTTCCCGCATACGGTGATCTGGACAAAGAGGAAAACTTTCTTTCGCTGGTAGATCATGTTTGCCGATTGGTTGAGCTAAATCCGGTGCCATGGGAGGGCGTGAATTTTAATCGCAAAGAGATTGCCAAAAATGCCGGCAGCCACTCACTGATGGGAATAGTTGAAGCGGTCTACGACGAAGCGGCACGAGCCCAGGGGGCGCAAACCTGGTGCTGTAAAAGCTTGGCCAACATTCAGTTTTTACCAGCGATCGAGGCACACTTTGACAGACCGCAATATATATTCCTATATCGGGATGGGAGAGATGTCGCGGTTTCATTTCGCAAGGCCATCGTTGGTGAAAAACATTATTATTATATTGCAAGGGATTGGGCGCGGACGCAGAAATTGGCACTGACGATGGAAGCGCATATTGGTCCCGAGCGATTCTTTCGAGTGAAATACGAAGACATGGTAGAAGAGCCCGAAGCGATGATGATGCGTTTGTGTGAATTTCTGAACATGGACTATCACGAGGACATGCTCAATTTTCATCAATCCCATGAGGCTGTCCGGGCAGCGAATTCGAGCGAATTGTGGGGGAACGTCACCAAGCCGATTATGAAAGGAAACACCGGGAAATTCCGTTCCGAAGCCGGTGACGAGGACATACGTATCTTTGAATCGGTGGCCGGTGAAGTGCTAGACGCATTAGGTTACAAGCGTGCAAAGGTTCCGCACGGAAAGGAAGAATATTACCGTGCTGACCAAGTAAAACTGTTCAATATGGAAAACGAACGCATGAAACGAGATATCGTCGCCAATATGGATGACGGTGATGTTGAGCGGCGTGACATGCAGTCTGGCTTTCTCGCATCCATCATCGCGCGCCAACAATCCATGGATGACGAAGTTTTGTTACACCTTGAGAAACGCTAAGCCTAGGTAACGTAGGTGTCTCAAATAGAAAGGCGGACGCAAGTCCGCTTTTTAGTTATCTGTTTAAAAAATAATCCGTCACATCCTTGACACCACAGTAATTCAGCAAAAAGCCACGTTGGCCAGACATAACTGAGTGCTAAATAAAACTAACCCGGAAATAAGCTAAGGAAATATCCAGAGTTTTTGATAAGAATTAGCTCACTTTGATCCGGGTTGATAGGGGATAAGTGACGTATTTTGTCAGACAGATGGTCGCTTAGCTTTTACACATGGTAAAGCGGACAAGGTTCCTATGAGCCATATATAGGAAACAGTTTTTACTAAACAAAATTAATAACCTGGATTTAATCGTGCGTATCAAATCATGTCTTTTTTAACTAACTGCGTAACGATGCAACAGGAGTGATAAGGATATGGCTCTTTTCGTAATTGGCGCTGAACATTCGGGATCGGAGTTATTGGCAGCCTTGCTTAAACAGATTCCGGGACTCGCGTTACAACATCCCCCTGATATCCTGCGATGGATGACGCCTCTGGTGCCCACCTATGGCGATCTTGCGGATGATCAACGATTTATGGAATTGATCGGTGACGTATGCCAGATCATAGAGTTGAGTCCGGTTCCCTGGCATGACATTGATCTTGATCGTGAAAAGATCGCTGCGCTTTCAAGCACTCGTTCTTTGCTGGGTGTATTTGAAGTGATTTATGGCCTGTTGGCCGACAAACAAAGGGCAAGCGACTGGTGCTGCATGAGTTTGGCTAATGTTCAATTTTTGCCTGCGATCGAAGCGCATTTCGGAAGCAAAGCCAAATATATCTTTCTCTATCGTGATGGCAGGGATGTTGCTGTGTCGTTGCGCAAATCCGTAGAGGGTGAGAAGCATTATTACCATATCGCCAAGGACTGGGGACAAATACAGCGATTGGCAAAGACTATGGAAAAGGTCATTGGCGCAGATCGTTTTATCCCGGTGCGATACGAATATATGGCACGTGATCCGGAACAGACCATGACCGATCTTTGCGGTTTCCTGGGGATTAACATTTCGGAAAAGTTACGCCAATCAACCAGGTCAGACGAAGTAACTGGGGCACTCGAGACTGTTGTCGTCGATAAAAACAATAACACACCGATCCTGAAAGGCGGTGTTGGCAAGTTTAGGGTTGAAGCGCGTGAGCAGGATATCCAGATCTTCGAGTCCGTCGCTGGAGATGCTCTTGATGCGCTCGGGTATGTTCGTAGTGCAGCACCAAAAGGAAAAGAGAAATTTTATCGCGAGGATCAGGTTCGCATATTTGACCTGGAAAATGAGCAACTAAAAAAGGCAGTTGCGGCGAGCGACGGAGTACCTAACCGCCAGGCAGGATTTGTTCGATCGATTATTTCTCGGCAACAGGCAATATCGGACGAATGGCTTTCCAGGCTTGATCGATCGCGCGAACGATGAAGCTTGCAGGCTAGAGTAACGTGGCGTTACTCGTTTTGTCTTTATCTAGTCGTCGGCCGCTTCGTTATTCCTGAATCCCGAGCTCTTTTAATTTTCGAGTCAGGGTGTTCCTTCCCCAGCCAAGTTTCTTCGCCGCGTCCTGTTTTCGCCCACCCGTAGCGTTGAGCGCAACACCAATCAAGGTTTGCTCGAAACTGTTATTGAGATCCTTGTATATGTCAGTCTCACCCTGGGCCAGCATCTGCTCGGCGGCACGCTTGAGACCAGCTGCCCAGTCACTACCGATACCACTTTCCGGACCTTTTTGCTGAAGCTCTGGCGGCAAATCGCTGATGCGGACAGTTTGGCCAGGTGCCATGACTGTCAGCCAGCGACAAGTATTTTGTAGCTGGCGTACATTGCCGGGCCAATCGAGCTTGGTCAGATACTCTTCGGTTTCGGGTGCCAGTTGCTTCGGTTCCACGTTCAGTTCCTTTGCCGATTGGCTAAGAAACGATTGTGTTAGTGCCGGTATGTCTTCACGGCGGTCACGCAAGGGCGGCAGGTGGACACGAATGACGTTCAGCCGATGGAACAGGTCTTCGCGAAACAAACCCTGTTCAACGCGTTCTTCCAGATTCTGATGTGTCGCCGCGATGATACGAACGTCTCCCTTGATCTGTTCATGGCCACCGACACGATAAAACTGACC
>CAJICK010000110.1_pt1 | contig 21477 bp, 24 predicted proteins | sample 9199621 | NCBI WGS metagenome assembly CAJICK01 (sample SAMEA7708342, study PRJEB35096) | sediment metagenome | biome: marine neritic benthic zone biome [ENVO:01000025]; feature: sediment [ENVO:00002007]; material: shallow marine sediment [ENVO:03000034] sea grass bed [ENVO_01000059] ... | reverse complement strand
GATTCCGGTCGCTGCTCAACCGCTTTTAGATACCAGTTGTTTTCCAGTTCAGCCGTACTGGCAAAATAGAAACTTAATAAGGATTGCAGTCTTTCCTCTGGCAGTGCCAGGGCATCGTCCATGGCACGGTCAGCAAGCAAATCCATGCCAGCCAGTGCAATAAAATTGATCGGCTGCTCATTGCCACGAGACCGGGCCACCGCGATTTCGGCAGAATCCGGAAGGGATACCCTGGTCACCACGGCAATAAATCCCTCAAGCACTGCATCGACCAATTCTGCATTGGCAAGCTTGGCAACGCGCTCTACTGGTGACAGTTCCGCCCCGATATTCATGAACAATCCCAGATAGGCGCGGGCAAACTGCTCCAATGCAGGTATCGAATAGCCAGAACGCACTGATTCGATTACCGGTAGCAAGCTTGCGTCGTTCCTCGTCCGGATCTCGTCAAAATTCTGCTTTGCTGATTCGCTCATAATCCCGGGGACACGACAGGTAGGCAGGAACTCCTAAAATACAGTCTCGTTCACTTATTAACAAAAAAGCGTGACTGTGCCGGAATTCGCCCATTTTGACTGACGTTTTTCGACCAGCACTGACCTGCCAAACACCAAATACCAGACCAAAACACTGGAATATTGGTGGTAAGGCGTAGAATTTAGTCTATAAGTTATTAGGCACGGTCCTCGCTTTAGGTTGGGCCGAAAGGGAAATGACAGGGTGCTCCTCGAGAGTCAGTCTGCAAAGGCGACGGAAATGCCGGTTAATTTCGGTGTTAATTTATTCAGGAGTAGCTTGAAAATGAGAAAGGCCATAATACTTATCGGGTTAATTGGCTCGATATTCGTGACCGCCAATGCGGTCGCGGCAACTAAAGCAGAATTCCCCCATCGCGCACGCTTCAAGGACGTGACCACGGTTGAGATCGGCAATCTAAAGCGCCGACTGAACAACGTCGTAGTCGTTGATGTGCGCTCAAAATATGAATTTGAAACGCTTCACATCAAAGGCGCAATCAACATCCCGCTGAGTAGCATCGATTTTGGCAAACGCATCAAGGCGCTTAGCGCAAAAAGCAACGGCAAAATTGTAATGTACTGCAACGGTGGTACATGCAAGAAATCCTACAAGGCGGTTCGCAAGGCCAAAAAAGCTGGTGTCACAAACTGCGTGGCATTTGACGGTGGAATATATAAATGGGCAAGCACCCACCCCGCTGACAGTGTTCTGCTCGGTCACCATCCGATGCAAGCGGGTGCCTTTATCGACAACAAACGTTTCAAAGGACGCATGTTGTCCGCCAACGATTTCGAGTCCCGTCTCGGACCACGCGCACAAATTCTGGACATTCGTGATCGTGCCCAGCGCGACACACAGGTTTTCCCGTTCAAGGAAAAGCGCGCCCAACTCGACGAAATGGATCGCATCAAACAAATCGTGATGCAGACCAAACGCAGCAACAAGACATTACTGGTGTACGACAAGGTCGGCAAACAGGTTCGCTGGTTCCAATACTTCCTGGAACGCGAAGGAGTAAGAAACTACTACTTCATGAAGGGAGGATCGGAAGGCTACTACGAAGCCAAACTCGGTAAATTCCGCATCAAGGTGCCGGAAAAAAGCTAAACAAAAACGGGGGCAAAAGCCCCCGTTTTTCTATTGGCAGTTTCTTATTTAGCAGCCCGCTCAAAAACTCTGGCGCAATGTGCGCAACCGCTCTGTGCACTCTTTCAGTGCCTGTCCACGCTTTTCTGCCAACACCACTATATCCCTGTAGGTGGGACTTTCACCGTCCAGCACCGGATATTCACAATCCCGGGTCAGTAACGGATTGGGTTTCAGAGTGGTCGGGGTCGTGCAGGAGACGAGTAATGGACTCAGGAACAGGGCGATCGAGACAAATATCCCTTGTCTCTTTAACCAGTTTGACGCGCTCACGATAGACAATCTTTCGCTCCTTTTTTGCCGTTTCAAGCTGCAATAACAGCTTATTTTCCCTTTCACGGTGTTCCAGTGCGGCCCGTTCATAGGATGCCCGTGTACTAATTTTTCCCTGACTGTAGCCAGCGTAATACGTGCCAATTATCAAACCGACTATAGCAAGCACGCTTGCAGCAATAACATATGTTTTCATGATCTCCCTTCACTTAAACAGTATTTATCAATTTTAGGGCAAATATGAATACCTTATTACAGTACCATTTACGGTTGATTTTTCTAATTTTTCCGCTTGATTTGCTCGCAGTTGGTAAATATTTTTTGTAGACTTAATTTAACTGTGGTGTATGGCAGTGATCGTTCTGGAAAAATCCTACCTAGTAGTCCGACGAGAATTCCCTTTCATAATCCGCAGTAAAACAAGTTAATCAGTAAATACTAAAAGGAAATAGCTCATGGCTACAGGTACCGTGAAATGGTTTAACGAATCGAAAGGCTTCGGTTTTATCTCTCAAGATGATGGTGGCAAAGACGTTTTCGTTCACTTCAGCGCCATTGCTGGCGACGGCTTCAAGACTCTGGCTGAAGGTCAGAAGGTAAGCTTTGACGTGCAAGATGGTCCAAAGGGCCCTCAGGCTGCAAACGTCGTAGCACAGTAAGCTCGTTAAGATCCTAAAAGGCCCTGCAAACTTGCGGGGCCTTTTAGTCTTATCTATCGGGAGAGGTGTTTGTAGATAAACTCCGCTGCCCGTCGATTAGCATCTTTCGACGCCAGATCATCGGCAAACGTCCGCACGTGTTCCGGTCGGAAATCAAATGCTCGACCTACCCCGGGATACACCACCAGGGTTACATCCCCACCCTGTTCCTTTAACTGCTTTACCGCTGATTCTATTGGTCTGCGACGCTGGTACTGCTCGTGCTCGCCGATAAAGATAAGTGCCGGTATTTTCAGCTCATCGGCCTCTGGCGCGTAACCGTATACCTGAGAGGGTTCTGGCGCGTTCGGATCCTGCATGTGTGGATACCATGAAACATAACAGGCAGCGTTTTTAATCTGTCGCTGCTTGGTGACCGCCACTTTTAGAGCGTAGTAACCACCCCTGGTATGGGAAACAAGGCAAATCTTCTTATTGGAAAGACCGGGAACCTTTAGCAGGGCATCAACACCCTTGTTCACGGTTTCTTCCAAGGCGTAGTCATGTGCATAGGGATAGGCTTCCATGTCATGGGCATCGAAGACATCAGGCGCCAGCACCACCAGGCCACGTGCCGCCAGCCGAATCACTTTCTTCTGCACCAGATCGTCCAGACCACGGCGGCCATGGGCAAACAACACACCCGGGTAACGACCGCGCTTTTTTGGGCGCGCCAATAATGCACGCACTTCCTTGTCGCCGTCCATGTAGGTAATCCATTTCGTAGTGACATCGTAATTCTGGGCAGTCTCAATCTGGCCGTGCTCCCACCACCCATCGCTCCACCACCATCGGTTTACTTCTTCCTTGGCGGAATCATGGGCAAAAGATAACGAGCTTGCGAAAGACAACACAATAAGTGGCAACAAAAAACGCATTTTAGATTCCATCCAACTGTTGGGGGTTCACGTCGATTTAGTTTTGATCAGCTTTATTTGTATTTATAGTGCTGATTCGGCGCCAGTAGGTTTCGGCCGCTGGGCATCATATCAACTCTGGCCACGAGACGCTCGCAGAATCTAAAAGATACATTTCATGAATTCTTCATCTACTGGCCTGATGCCGGAAGGTCATCGCGATTTAACAGAAAAACGCAATCCTCACCGGATTTATGGGCCAACCAGGTAAACGGTATATCCGGGAAACATTTTTCTACCGCCTCCCGGCTTTCGCCGACTTCGACAACAAGAATTCCTCCCGGATTCAAATACTCCGCAGACTGAAAAAGAATTTTTTCTACGATATCCAGGCCTTCGTGCTTCGCCACCAGGGCCAATTCTGGCTCGTGCCGATACTCTTCTGGCAACCCCACCATTGACGAGGCGGGCACATAAGGGGGATTGCTAACAATCACGTCGTAAAGCCTGCCCGACAATCCCTCAAACAGGTCCGACTGAATCAGCTCAACACGATCGGTTAATTTGTAGTTAAGTATATTTTTCTGTGCAACCGCCAGGGCGTCTGCAGAAATATCTGCGGCATCAACATGGACGACGGGCAACTCCAATGCAATGGTAATTGCGATACAGGCGCTTCCAGTGCATAGATCCAGTACGTTGTGGATCCTGTCTTCAGCAATCCATGGCTGAAAGTGTTCAAGCACATACTCGCCAATGAGTGATCTCGGAACAAGTGCGCGCTGGTCAATATAAAAACGGTGGCCAGCGAACCAGGCCTCATTCAATAAATATGCAACGGGTATGCGCTCGTCTATACGTCGCTTCACCAGGGCATCGAGCTTTTCTGTTTCCTCAACAGTGAGTTTTCGATCCAGTAAAGAATCAAGTTTCTCAGGCGCGACTCCCAATGCACTGCCTACAAGCCAAGCTGCTTCATCCAGCGGATCTGCAGTGCCATGCCCATAGTACAAATTGGAATCGATGAATCGTTGTTCTGCATCCAGTATATAGTCGCGAACAGTGTAAATTTTGTTCGTCACCATTTGTATTAAACGGAGCTTGTATTTACTTGCTGTAATGGTCGGGAAGTGGGCGGCGGGCGACACCACTTTCGACGGCGGCGTGGGCAATTGCTGGCACAACAGTATCGATTAAACGAGGATCCAACGGCTTGGGAATAATGTAGTCTGGACCGAAAGACAGCGCCTCCAGTTTGTACGCCTCCATTACACCTTTTGGTACTGGATCGTGGGTCAGGTCTTTCAATGCATTCACACAAGCTTTTAGCATCTCACGGTTGATATGCGATGCATGCACATCCAGCGCACCACGGAAAATGAATGGAAAGCCAAGCACATTGTTCACCTGGTTCGGATAGTCAGAGCGACCCGTAGCCATGATCACGTCATCTCGAACTTTTTTGGCAACTTCCGGCCGAATTTCCGGATCAGGATTGGCCAATGCAAAAACCACAGGGTTTGATGCCATGTTCGCCAGCATTTCCTCACTGACCTTGCCGCCACTGGATACACCAATAAAGACATCGGCGCCTTTCATCGCATCGTCCAGAGTACGTTTGTCGGTTTTTACAGCAAAGGCCTGCTTGTATTCATTCAGGTCTGTGCGATCACTGTGGATGGCGCCCTTGCTATCCACTAGTAATAATTTGTTCGGATCAGCACCAAGATCGATCAGCAGCTTCATGGAACTGATGCCGGCAGCACCTGCCCCAAGGCAAACAATTTTCGCGTCTCCGAGCTTTTTATTCGCGAGTTGTAGAGCGTTTAATAGCCCCGCACAAATAATAACGGCGGTTCCATGTTGGTCATCATGAAATACTGGAATATCGAGGCGCTCTTCCAGTATTCGTTCGATTTCAAAACAAGCAGGTGCTGCAATATCTTCCAGATTGATACCGCCGAATGTCGGCGCGATGCGCGTCACGGTATCAATGAACTCTTCCTGAGAGTCAGCATTTACCTCAATATCGAATACATCGACATTGGCAAATCGTTTGAACAGTACCGCCTTGCCCTCCATAACCGGTTTACTTGCCAGCGCGCCGGTATTACCCAATCCCAATACGGCAGTGCCGTCGCTGATGACTGCGACGAGATTGCCCTTATTGGTATATCGATAGGCATCATCAGGATTGTTGGCGATTTCACGTACCGGTTCCGCCACTCCGGGCGTATAGGCCAGGGCAAGATCTTCCTGAGTTTCCGTTGATTTGGTGGAGTGAATACCCAGTTTTCCCGGTACGGGGAATTCATGGTATTCGAGTGCAGCTTTTTTAAATTTGTCGCTCATGCTTGTTTCCTAGCGAATCACTTTGACCTGCTCACCAGGCCTCAGTTCACCTTTTGGGTATTTATCGTTAATTAACCTTAGCAAGCGCTCCGGGTAATTTGGAATAGGAGATTGGCGAGCCAGCGATTTAAAACTTGTTCTCGACGTTGCCTTTAGAATTTTCAGGCGAAGTCCCTGCGCAAGCTTTCTTTCCCTACGGGTTAAAGCGTGCATACTTGAGGCAACGGCTACAAATGATGCGTCGTAGGTTTCAAGCATTTTGTCTGTCTTGGTCGCGCCAAAAAAGGCGTAGGCCTTATTGTTAAATATCACGACACTTACGCGTGCATTTCTTCGACCAAAAGGGGTGGCGATGCGCACGATCGCCGAATTGTTGTTTAGTCTGGCACCAGGAATTTTTTGCTCTTGCTTAAGATTCTTGAGTTTTAGTTTCTTTAACATGACTTCACGCGGCGACAGCTTCTCATCCTTTTTTAATGGCACCAGGCGCACTTCCATCGCGGCGTTACGTGCAGGATTAACCGCAGAAATTGATTGAGGCTGGTTGGAAAGCTGCCATCCACGGGGAAAGCTTAGAGCAAAACCCAGACCATCATGATAGAAATTATTTTTCCTTCTAATGCCCTGGGCAACACTGTCTCCAAACACGCTGCCGTCAAGTTGGGCCAGATAGGATCCACGATTAATGCGTCCAGGCTTGGTGCCATTTATTTTGTATTTGTTCGCTGCGCCTACGACTTTCTGCAAACGAGTATCTGCGCTTGGGTGGCTAGCAAATACACCGTGATACACGCGTGGCTCTCTTCCCTCTTTTTTGGCGCGCTCCTTCTCAAATTCTTCCTGATTTTTCAGGATTCCGATGACATCGATCATGGCTTTGGGTTCATATGATGTTCTTGCCAGATACTCTGCCCCCAATCGGTCGGCCTCGAGCTCGTGTTCGCGCCCATATCCACTCAACATCGCATTGCCCAGGACATTCATGATCTGCTGACTGACGTCAGTACGCAGCTCCGGCACAAAAATGGTGGCCAGGGTCATACCCAGGCTGGTTGCCATCGCCTTGGAATATTGTTGCACGCCATGACGCGCGGTCACGTGGCCCAACTCGTGGCCCAGAACGGCCGCAAGTTCTGCTTCCGAATTGATATAGGCCATGATGCCGCGAGTGATATAGATATAACCGCCTGGCAGCGCAAAGGCGTTAACCTCGGGACTATCAAGCACAGTAAATGTGTACTTGAGATTCGTACGATGGCTGTGTTTCACCAGCTGTTGGCCAATGCGATTGACATAGGCTTGTAGAGCCGGATTGTTGTAAACACCGTACTGCTTGAGTATTTGCGGATGGCTTTTTTTACCCAGCGCGACCTCCTGCTCCTCAGACATCAACGCCAGCTGTTGTTCGCCGGTTACCGGACTGGTCGCACAGCTTGCCAGCAGACTTACAGCGAGCAAGCCTATAGTCAATTGAATCAGGTTCCTGAAACGCATCATTCGTTTGAAAATTCCACCATCGCCGGGTGCCCTATCCGAATCCGTAATTTATCACGCCACAGACTAATCCAGCCTCTTACTAGCACGCGCTTACCATGCAATCGGCCTGGATCACCGCCAAAGTAACGCCAGTTGTTACGGCCAATAGCTATCGCAACATCCGGACTGAGGTCCAGATAGACATATTTACGGCTCTGCCCCACCCGGCGAATTTGCCCGGAGATCAGTCGAAACCCGGTATCGGTTTTCTTCAGGCTGCTTGCCGGGATTGGTTGAAAATAGTTCTCTCTCCAGATGCCTAGCCGTTCTTGTTTTGCCTGGCGCTCGGCATTCCGGTAGACGTCGATATGGGCCAGATTAGGCGGGATCGCCACCATCACTGCGAGGCCCTGGCGCAGCAGATGCTCCCCCACAGATTTTCTGTCCTGGGTATAGGCATACGCCAGAGTGCGTCCGTAATGATCAAATCGATCAGGCCCGTAAGTAAGATTGATCGGCTTGTTGCCAATCAACTGCTCCAGGGCGATTTGCGCATCCCGTGCCAGCGGCTGGTCGGGGCGCTCACCCCAACCTAGTTCCGGGGCATTTATCCCAACCAATCGCACCTTACGACCGTCAGCAAGCTGCAGGCTGTCGCCATCGACAACTCGCCTGACATCTACTGTTTCGCCAATACCTTCGGCGCCAGCAGCAATTAGAAACAACAGCTGCCCCAAAATAAAAAAGGCACCCCAAAGGGATGCCTTTCTGCGTAAGTGAATGCTCACTTAGGCTTACTTTTTCATCGCGCCGTACTTCTGGCGGAATTTCTCCACGCGGCCAGCGGTGTCGACGATCTTCTGCTTGCCGGTATAAAACGGATGGCAGGCAGAGCAGACTTCGATAGCCAGGTCTTCGCCCAGGGTGGAGCGAGTGGTGAAGGTGTTGCCGCAAGTGCAGGTCACCTTCAGCTCATTGTATTTGGGATGAATGCCGGATTTCATAATTTGCCTCGTCTGTGTCATGCCACGGATTTCCGACCCGCAGCTCACTTTCAGGTCCCCGCCAGAACCCGTCTGGGGGGCGGCGTAGTCTATTCAAAAAGGCCTTGAGGAGCAACAACTTGGCACGAATATCGGTAAATCGGTTCGATCAAGCGGATGATGGCTAGGCGGAAATTCGCGAAGAAGCGGAGTGTACACGCAAGTACATGAGCATTCTGAGCGGAGTTCCAACAACGCCAGCACCGCTTCAGCGAGCCGATTATCGCTTCATGGACTGGAAGAACTCCGCATTGTTTTTACTGGATTTCAGCCGATCCAACAGAAATTCCGAGGACTCAAGCTCATCCATCTGGTGCAACAGCTTCCTCAGGATCCACACTTTCTGCAGCTCTTCAGGGTCCAGCAGCAATTCTTCTCGTCGGGTACCAGAACGATTGATGTTGATCGACGGGTAAACGCGCTTCTCGGCCAGGCGTCGGTCCAGGTGCACTTCCATATTGCCGGTACCCTTGAATTCCTCGTAGATCACATCATCCATTTTGGAACCGGTATCAATCAGGGCCGTGGCCAGGATAGTCAGGCTGCCACCCTCTTCGATATTTCGCGCTGCACCGAAGAATCGCTTGGGACGCTGCAAGGCATTGGCATCAACACCACCGGTAAGCACCTTGCCCGAGGCCGGTACAACGGTGTTATAGGCACGGGCCAGACGGGTGATGGAATCGAGCAGAATGACAACATCCTTCTTGTGTTCCACCAGGCGTTTGGCTTTTTCGATCACCATTTCGGCAACCTGTACGTGACGCGTGGCCGGCTCATCAAAGGTGGAACTGATTACCTCACCTCGAACCGAGCGCTGCATTTCGGTTACCTCTTCCGGCCGTTCGTCGATAAGCAAAACCATCAACATACATTCCGGGTGGTTGGCCGTAATCGCGTGAGCGATCTGCTGCAACATCACGGTCTTACCACTCTTGGGGGACGCAACCAACAAGCCACGTTGGCCCTTACCAATCGGGGAAATCAGATCAATGACTCGAGCTGTAAGGTTTTCAGTTGATTCGTTGTCCTGCTCCAGACGTATCCGATCCTGCGGGTGTAACGGCGTCAGGTTTTCAAACAGGATCTTATTTTTTGCCTCGTCCGGCTTTTGGTGATTGATCTCTTCGACTTTCAGTAAGGCGAAATAGCGCTCGGATTCTTTCGGTGGGCGGATGTTGCCGCGGATGGTATCACCGGTACGGAGATTGAATCGGCGTATCTGTGAAGGTGAAACATAAATATCATCCGGACCTGCCAGATATGAGCTGTCGGCGGAACGAAGAAAGCCGAAACCATCTTGCAGTATTTCCACCACGCCTTCGCCAGTAATATGTTCGCCCTTTTTGGCGTGCGCCTTGAGGATGGCAAAGATGAGATCTTGCCGACGCATGCGACTGCCACCTTCAAGCTTGAGCTTGGATGCCATGTCGACCAATTCTTGTGCGGGTTTTCTTTTTAATTCTGAAAGATTCATAGTCATTAATTGCGCTTACTGAGAGAGATGGAACTCAGAGGGCTCGAAGCCTCGTGAATTCGCCGGGAGAGAGTTTAACCAGATTGAGTTTTTTGGATATTGCCAGTCGCTGTCAGAAGGACCACGACTTATATTTTCACCTTAGCACCTGCTTTTGGCTTCGTCCACCTAAAAGCAGGGCCGGTGAATCAATTTTTACTACAGATTTTCGTCGATAAATGCAGACAGTTGAGATTTTGATAATGCGCCCACCTTGGTCGCCTCAACATTGCCACCTTTAAACATCATCAGCGTCGGGATTCCACGGATACCATATTTCGGAGGCGTGCCGGGATTCTCGTCTATATTCAGTTTGGCAACTTTTACCTTGCCATCATATTCCTTGGCGATTTCTTCCAGTACAGGTGCAATCATCTTGCACGGTCCGCACCATTCCGCCCAGTAATCGACCAGCACCGGCCCATCGGCCTGAAGTACTTCCTGGTCGAAGGAATCGTCTGTTACGTGCGCGATCCCATCACTCATATTTATTCATCCTCCAACGGATATTCGGGGAATTTAAAACTTGGTCAGCTTGTCGCCACTATGACGAGCCGCAAACTGGGTGTATATTTGAGCGGAATACTTCATTTAATGCAAGCACACGGTCCCGCCCACAGAAATTCTGGCCAATTTCAGTAGTTTCGAGGCCACATTTTTAGGGAAGCCCCCAGATTTCTTTTCATGAGTGAAAAACACCTGACTGATACGTCATTCGCCAGCCTCGATCTGCCGGAGCCTTTGTTGCGCGGCATAAAAGATGCCGGGTTTGAATTTTGCACACCGATCCAGGCTGAATCGTTACCATTGGCATTAGCCGGGAATGATGTTGAAGGCCAGGCGCAGACCGGCACCGGTAAGTCGGCAGCGTTTTTGTTAGCGACGTTAGCGCATCTATTGAAACATCCGGAGCCGGAAGGTCGCAATCCGACACAACCGCGGGCCATCATCCTTGCGCCAACACGTGAGCTGGCTATCCAGATTCACAAGGATGCTGAAGTTCTGGCGAAACACACCGATATGAAACTGGTGCTGGTCTATGGCGGCACCGGTTACGACAGCCAGCGCCAGGCGCTGGAAGCCGGCGTTGATATTCTAATCGGCACACCCGGCCGCCTGATCGATTATTTCAAGCAGCACATATTTAATCTAAAGGCCATCCAGGTGATGGTGCTGGATGAGGCCGATCGCATGTTCGATCTGGGCTTTATCAAGGATATCCGTTATTTGTTCCGCCGCATGCCTGAACCTGACCAGCGTCTGAACATGTTATTTTCAGCGACATTATCGATGCGCGTTAATGAGCTCGCCTATGAGCACATGAACAATCCGACTGCGGTCAATGTCATCCCTGACAAGATGACAGCAGACAAGGTTAAGCAAACGATTTACTACACCTCAAACGAAGAAAAAATTCCGTTACTGGTTGGTCTATTGCAACACATGGATCCGCACCGCTCGCTGGTGTTTATCAACACCAAGCACATGGCAGAAAGAATCGCCGCTTACCTTGAAGGCAATGACATCCAGGCCGCTGTGCTGTCTGGCGATGTGCCACAAAAGAAACGGCAACGTCTGTTACAGGATTTCAGCGAAGGCAAGTTGCCAGTATTGGTGGCTACCGATGTTGCAGCGCGTGGCCTGCATATTCCGGAAGTGAGTCACGTGTTCAATTTCGATCTGCCCCAGGATGCGGAGGACTATGTTCATCGCATTGGTCGCACCGCCCGAGCCGGTGCCAGCGGCGATGCCATCAGTTTTGCTTGTGAGGATTACTCGTTTTCGTTGCCGGATATCGAGAAATATATTGAACACAAGATTGCGTCAGAACCCGTTACCAGCGAGCTATTACCTGAACTTAAACCACCAGCGAAGCGCGAACCTAAACCCCGTGACGACAAGCGTGGCCGTGGTAGACGTGGCGGTAAACCCGGCGGTCAAGCGCCTCGAGGCAGGCGACCGGAACGAAGCGAAAAAGCCGATCGCTCGCCACCAAAACAGGGCGGCAAGTCGGGGCAGGAAAAAAGCAAAAAACCTGCTGCTAAAACTCCTCCCAAACCGAAGACGCCCGGCGGTGGTCCGGCAATTGGTTAACTAAAGCTTAGCAACCAATATCGCCACCGCTATTCACCATAAAATCAAGGGCAATGGCAGCTTGCTTGTGCCCCAGACCGCTAGCCTTTTCCAGCCAGCTAATGGCGGCTTCTTCATCCTGTTCTACATGCGGGTTATCCAACTGCATTATTGCCAGCTGAAATTGTGCCTCCGCGTTTCCTTTCTCTGCAGCCATACGAAAATAATTGAAAGCGATCTGAAAGTCTTCCGGTTGTTTGGCTACAGCAATACGAGAAAGGCCACGTGCCAACAACTCGTCACCGCTTGCGTGATTTGATAGCAACGTGGAAGAACGGGCAGAAGGTTCGATTGACGTTGGACTCAGGTTTAACGCCACCACATCGCCAGCTTCCGCATTCTGCATTCCATTAAACAACGTACTGCTACTTATGGCCAAAGTGATAGCCGTGAATAGTCCATTTTTTTTCATTGTGCACCCCGAACTTATTATTTAATTTAAACGTAATCTGATTTCTTCTGGCTTCGCTTGATCTTTACGCGATTCGCCATAAATTTTTCGCCTTCCTCAAGTTGATAATCTGCCACCGGGAAATACATATTTTGTTTTTCTGGTTCGATATGGGGCATGTGGATTACCAACAGTACAGCGTTGGGTGTTTTCGACTCAACACTATGAATATTTCGGTCATGTTCAAAAAACCAGCAGACTTGACCCGGCAACCGATCACGGACCCGAGTCATCTCTAATTCCGCCAGGCTATGGCCCTCCTGATTTCCAATAATATTTGCGTATTCGATTCTGGTAACGCCGGACAGCACCAATGTCACACCAATTGCGCCAGGATGGTCATGGAACGGCACCGGTTTATCCCGATAGACGGATAACAGGCCTGCACGAATATTTTCGCTCTCATAAAGCGTCGAAGACCAAGTCGGTGTATCGCCATTCGCTGGCTCCGGGCACTGCAAGAATTGGTCACGGAAAAACGGGTCTTCGACTATCGAATTATATAACTGATGGATAGCCGGACGCAGAACAGCTGCCATGGATTGCTCCGTTGATGGCGGCGCCTCATAAGCCTTCAGCGCATCAGCGGCGAAGGACTCCCAGACATTCTCCGGAATCGCGGTATCTTCTTTTTGTTTTTCCGCCAGTATTTGTGTCACTGCTCTATTTCCCTGTCGTTACAAAAAAACGGGGGGTAGAACCCCCCGGAAACGCAAGCCCAATAAATTGGGTCTTGGGAGGAGAACCGTATACTCAGGCGAAACTATCAAGCAGGGCTGATCCTGCTTTTTGTCTCGTCTGAACTTATTACACTCTTTCAAAATACTTAAATAACTCGTTTAAATTGACCGTGTAATTTATAGATCGCTTATATGCAATTTGAATACCTTAAATGGGTGAAATCGGGTGTTTTGTGAAATATTTCACAAAATTTCAATAATGAATCGCACCAATTTCGACTGACGCAATTAAAGCAATTAACTTCCAACTATCTATTAAGGAAATCCCTTAATTTGAATAGAGATTGCTGGTTTTGTGAAATATTTCACAAAAAATTCAAATTATTTTTCGCGCCAATTTGGGGCGACCGAATTTTTGTCGCGCCAGATTGGCACAATTGCACTCTGGTGAAGCAGCTGGAGTATGGGCGAGCAGTGACGGTGCGTGGCAGTACTGCGCCACATTCTTTGGTGGACGATACCGGCAATGTGCTGGACATCGCCTTCAGGAACGAAACCGTGACGAATATAGAAAGCGGTCACGGAGGTCTGGGCATCAAGTCAGGTCTCGTTCACTGTCTCTAGGTGATAGGAGTTCTTACTCAAGCCTGTGCGTGTATCTCGCGTAATTTACGTACTGTTAGCCCAGCCTCATCTGCCTGATGCAGTGCACGCTCAAGGCGTACCGGCGCCGAGCGTCCCATACATTTGTGATCGGGATCTCCATCGAACGCGCTGAGCATTCCGGCGATCAATTTTTCGCGATCGAGATCATGGCCCACTAGCCATGCCTGGATATCCATGACGTCGTCAGCAACCGCGCGAGCAATGTGCTCGTGCTTTGACCACAGCTCGCTGACCGTCCCGCCACATTCAAGCCCGGCAATATTGGTGGTAAGGATGTAGACGTTCTTAATAATGAGTTCGTTCTCGAGTTCTTCTGCTGACGTGAGAACAACTGTCGGGATATTGATCGAAGCCAGGGCTTCGGCGATTAACCCGGCTTTGGGACCGAATACCGGAGACGGTATCAATACCTTGTAGTCCTGACCCGGTTTTTTCTCGAACCAAACCGAGATTACTGTGACGTTTTCTAGATTGTGTTGTTGCCAGTCTCGTGGAAGCAACTCATTCTGCAGCAGTACCAGGCGATCGCGCCAGTTGGCCGGAATATCCGCAAGCACGTGCTGAATATCTTTTTCAGCTACCGCAATCACCACTGCTTCGGGATCGGTAAAATCCTGCGCGATCTTATGCAGATCCATGGAACGTGTAACCGGGAAAATCGGGTGCCCTTTGCGAAGCAAACCTCGGGCGAATACGCCACCCATTTCGCCAAGACCCACTAATACCACCGGTTTTTCCATTGTCTTACCTCGTTTACTTTGCCACTGGGGAGACTGATAGTATGGTTTAATGCCTCAAGGTCAAGCTGCTTTGCGCGAGGACAGAATCACTATGCGACTACTGCGCGTCACCTTCTTTCTGTTAACGGCCCTGATATCGGTCTGGGTGCTAGCCAATTCCTCAAACGCCAATACTGCCGTTCTGTTGGAGCTTGACGGGCCAATCGGCCCAGCCGGAGCGGACTATGTAGAACGGGGACTCAAACGCGCAGCAGAGCGCGGCGCGCCACTGGTCATCATTCGTCTGGACACGCCTGGTGGCCTTGATGTGTCCATGCGAGAAATCATCCAGTCGATCCTGGCTTCGCCGGTACCGGTGGCGACCTACGTGTCACCCAGCGGAGCGCGCGCGGCCAGTGCTGGCACTTTCCTTTTATATGCGAGCCATATTGCTGCCATGGCACCAGGCACTACCTTGGGTGCCGCCACCCCGGTGCGCATCGGTGGATTGCCCAGCGCGCCGAGCCCAACAAAGCCTGCTAGTGACAAAAAGGAACAGGCGCCCGACGATGCCATGGCGCGTAAAATTTTAAACGACTCCATTGCTTATATTCGCTCATTGGCACAAATGCGCGGACGCAATGTTGACTGGGCGGAGAAGGCCGTGCGCGAGGCGGCAAGCCTGACGGCCGAAGAGGCAGTCGCGAAAAACGTCGTGGACTTGATGGCGCTCGATGTTTCCGAACTGCTGGGCAAGATCGATGGGCGCAAAGTCAACGTCCTTGGCCAGAACATCCAATTAAAAACCAAGGGTCTGCAGATCCAGCGATTTAAACCGGACTGGCGTTTTGAGCTACTCAGCACCATTACCAATCCCAACGTATTGCCGATACTGATGATGCTAGGTGTGTTCGGCCTGTTCTATGAGTTATTGAACCCGGGCTTCGTATTCCCCGGCGTCATCGGCGGTATTTGTCTGGTGCTTGGGCTTTATGCATCGCACGTCATGCCGGTGAATTACGCCGGCCTGGCACTTATTCTTTTGGGAATTGTCTTTATGGTTGCGGAGGCCTTTGTACCAAGCTTCGGGGCACTTGGCATTGGTGGTGTCATCGCCTTTGTGGCCGGTTCAATAATGCTGGTCGAAACCGATGTGGAAGGCTTTCAGGTTTCCTGGATTGCCGTAATCAGCACGGCCGTATTCGGTGCGCTTGCCTTTGGTGGCGTGGCAACCCTCGCGGCCAGGGCGCATCGACGGCGAATCGTCAGTGGCCAGGAAGAAATGATCGGCAGTACCGGCGAGGCATTAACAGCATTTGATCGCAAGGGTCGTGTGCGAGTGCATAGCGAAGAGTGGAATGCAGAAACTGTGCAACCCATCAAAGCCGGGCAAAGAATCAAGGTTACGGGTATTGATGGATTGCTATTGAAGGTCGAACCGGTTCAAACGGAGGAGGTCTAGCATGGGCGGTACATTTTCATTATTTATTATCGCATTTATTGCGATTGTTCTGTTCTCGGCGATTCGCATTACACGCGAATACGAGCGTGCGGTGGTATTCCTGCTGGGTCGCTTCTGGAAGGTGAAGGGTCCTGGTCTGATCATCGTTATCCCGGTAATTCAGACGGCAGTGCGAGTTGATCTGCGTACTGTGGTGATGGACGTACCGACACAGGATGTAATCTCCAAGGACAATGTGTCGGTTAAGGTGAATGCCGTCGTTTACTTTCGCGTGATCGATCCGGAACGCGCCATCATCCAGGTAGAGGATTATTTCTCAGCAACCAGTCAGCTGGCGCAAACCACATTGCGTTCGGTGCTGGGTAAACACGAACTTGATGAAATGCTTTCCGAGCGCGACAAACTGAATTCTGATATTCAACAGATTCTCGATAGCCAGACCGATACCTGGGGCATCAAGGTCACCAGTGTTGAAATCAAACACGTTGATATTGATCCCACTATGGTGCGCGCCATTGCCAAACAGGCCGAAGCCGAGCGTGAACGTCGCGGCAAAGTCATCCATGCTGAAGGTGAGAAACAGGCCGCTGAAAAGCTGGTGGAAGCGGCTGTAATGATGAGCAAACAACCCGAAGCCTTGCAGTTACGCTATCTCCAGACGCTGACAGAAATCGCGGGCGAAAAGAGCTCAACCATAGTCTTTCCCATGCCTATCGATATCGTCGGCAAGCTTGTCGAGGCGTTGAAGAAATAGTTTGGGCTAATAGTGCAGGCCCTGCCCGGCAATCCATGAATTGATTGTCACCGGTCCTTCGCTGGACTCGAGCTCCAGATACTCGTGAAAACCCTGACCGTTTGGCGAGCGCGTATTGGTCAGAAACAGGAGATTGGATTCATCAGCAGCAGCAGGATTTAGCGGGGCCCAGGCGTTACCACGAAAGACAATGATAGTGTCCGGGTCCAGCCGATAGAGTGGCTGCCATTTCCCCTCGGCGTTCCTGAAATAGCGCACACCGATAGCACATAAAAGTCTGCGATTGGCACCTTCATCGGTATAGAGTTTTACCTTGATCGTACCCCTGGGCCTCTTGTATGGAGGAAAACTGGTACCCGGTAAGATGCGCCATTTACTGCGAGGCCCAAGTGGCTCTTTCGGTTTGACCGCGCCAAGAATTGGTCGAACGCGACGTCCTTCGTAATCCGGATCAGCGTTCGGGTAACTGATCATCATCAGCGCTGGCATTCCAAAGCCTTCCTGATTGTAGTCCTCTTCTGCCTTTACTGAAGAAAAGTGGGCAGTGGCAACAAGCAGTAAAAGCGTGCTAACTATATGACGAACAAACATAGTAATAGATTAACCATAGGCCATTGCACTGTCCACTGAATAGAATCCATATCGTGCTAAAGAATCCGGTAAAAATATTTTATGCGTCAGTGCTCGGCTTTGGTTTTGTGTTCGGGGTAAATGCGGGCCAGCTAGAACTCTTTAAAGGCCACCCCACACCACCGTCCCTTGTGCTTGAAGACATTAACGGCAAACGTCATCGCTTAAGCGGCTATCATGGAAAAGTTGTATTGCTTAACTTCTGGGCAACCTGGTGTCCGCCGTGTCGCGCAGAAATGCCGGCAATCTGGCGTCTTGGGAATCAGCTTGAGTATAAGAATTTTCAGGTAATCACCGTCAATATCGGTGAAGAAAAGGAAGTAATCCGGGCCTTTATGCCAAAGCGCATGCAAAAAGATTTTGTCGTGTTAATGGCAAAAGATATGGAACCGCTGCAGCACTGGCGACCTATCTATTATCCCACCACGTATATCATTGATAGTGGCGGTAAGATTCGTTATCGGATTTATGGGGCGCTGGAGTGGGACAAGCCTGAAGTAGTAAAAAAGATACGTGCGCTACTGCCCTGAAAGCTTTCAGCTCAAATCATGGCTATGCCAGCCAGTCTTGTGGCGTCAGGTATTGCTCATAAAGCTCCGCTTCTTTCGAACCAGGCTCAGGCTGCCAACTGTAGCGCCACTTCACCAAGGGCGGTAAGGACATCAAAATGGATTCGGTGCGGCCACCGGACTGCAAGCCGAATAATGTCCCGCGATCATAAACCAGGTTGAACTCCACATAGCGCCCGCGACGATACAGTTGGAAGTCGCGCTCACGTTCACCAAACTCCAGGGCCTTTCGTCGCTCGACGATAGGAGCATAGGCCTTGAGATAATGGTCGCCAACACTTTTCATAAACCCGAACGAATCATCGAAGCCGTTCTCATTGAGATCATCAAAGAAAAGTCCACCGACGCCGCGTGTCTCGCCACGATGCTTTAGATAAAAATAGTCATCGGCCCACTTCTTGAAACGTGGATAGTAGTCATCACCAAACGGATCGCATGCAGCCTTTGCTGTCCGATGCCACTCCACTACATCGTCCCTAAACGGGTAGTAGGGAGTCAGATCAAAACCGCCACCAAACCACCACACCGGTTCAGCACCTTCTTTCTCGGCGATAAAAAAGCGCACGTTTGCATGTGAGGTGGGCACATAGGGATTTTGTGGATGTATCACCAGTGATACACCGGTCGCCTGCCAGGAGCGGCCGGCCAATTCCGGGCGATGGGCCGTTGCTGATGGTGGCAGGTCCTTGCCAAACACATGAGAAAAATTAACGCCGCCCTGTTCAAATACAGCGCCATCCGCCAATACCCTTGTGCGACCTCCGCCACCGCCTTCGCGTTGCCAATTGTCTTCCTGAAAGTTTTCTTTACCGTCGATCGCAGACAAGCCGTCACATATCTCATCCTGAAGCTTCAGCAAATAGGATTTAACGGCTTCAATATCCGGTTGGCTCATGAATAATTCCTGATGACTATATTCGAACAATTTCGTCGGTGCGTGCGTCGCGGATCTCGGTAGGCTTATCTTCTTCCCCAATATGACCCGGCAGCAGATAGTCGATGTTATCATCAAATATGCGACGAACTTCCAGACTGTCTCGCGCCGGTCGACCACCGGCAATATTGGCGCTGGTCGACACCAGGGCATGCCCCAGGGTTTCACATAACGCCTTTGCTACCGGGTGTGCTGTCACACGAACCGCGATCGTGTCATGTTCACCGCGCAATATCGTTGATACCGATGACCGCGCCGGCAACAACCAGGTAACTGGCCCTGGCCAGGTCGACATTACTTTTTTATAAGTTTTGGAATCGAGTGGTTCGATATATTCCAGCAGCTGCTCAACATTTGCACCAATCAAAATCAGCCCTTTTTCTGCAGGTCGCTGCTTTAACGCCAGCAGTCGCCAGACGGCGGTCAAATCTGCGGGATCACAACCGAGCCCAAATACGGCCTCGGTTGGATAAGCAATAATACCGCCGGCCCGAACATGCCGTGCCGCTTGTTTTAATTGCCAGGTTCTGATTGCTTGCAACTGAACACTCCCAAAGCGAGAGCACGGGAAATGAAGAATTCGTGATTACGCCAATGCGCGTTTTTATTGTTAGGTTACTAGTGAAGTCGAGTTTCGGGATCTAGTTTGTATAACCGAATTCACCAACCCATTCGCCACCTTTGAAATCAATACGCAACCAGCTTGGCACATAGGGCCTGGTTTTCACTATCGGGAAATCTGCCAATGGCGGTGCGTCACCTTCAAAATCGACACCACATTTGTCCGTCATCACCGGTCGAAAGCGAACATTTAATCCTTCACTTGCACTGACTTCATTGTCGAAAGAACCCGCCTCATGGAAACGTACCTGTTTGCGCACCAGACAACTGAAGTAAAGCTCCATTTCTGCCAACAATGGCTGGCCGCGCTCGCTTAAGGCGCGATCGGCGGCAGCACTGGTTTTGACACTTACGGTCTTTCCTTCGATATCAACGGTCGTTTGCATGGCACACTCCTGTCATCGGGCACATATAGTCAGGTAAAGAAATTACAGTTCGGTTCAATTTCTTTTAACTGGCTGGTACCTACCCACCGAGCTTTTTCTGAAGTTCAGCATCTTTCGCCTTGACGGCGTTGGCATTTTCCTCACGCTCTGCGCGCAACCTTGCAGCCAGATCAGAGTCCGCCAATGACAACATTTGTGCTGCCAGGTAACCCGCATTTTTGGCGCCAGCCTTGCCGATAGCAACGGACGCAACCGGGATACCGCCCGGCATTTGCACGGTAGACAACAGTGCATCCATCCCATCCAACGGTCCGGCATCCATGGGTACACCGATAACCGGTTTCAGTGTGAGGCCGGCAACAGTGCCCGCCAGATGTGCCGCAAGACCGGCAGCGGCAATAAACACTCCACAACCGCGCTGGTCCGCATCTTTAACGTAGGCATGCGTGGCATCAGGGGTACGGTGGGCGGAGGTAATCTTGACCTCTGCAGGTACTTCCAACTTATTCAATATATCCAGACAGGCTTGCATGGTCCCGAGATCCGAGTCCGAGCCCATCAATACTGCGACAAACGGCTTGCTCATCTAGTCTATTCCAGTAGTGTTTTCGGGGCCCGAAAGCATACCGAGTTTGAACCCGAAGTGGTATAGGCTGTCAAAAATCTGTGTGGAACCGGTACAATGGTGCACAGAACAATCCAGGAGGAGAGTAAATTGTATCGCTATTTTATCCCCGCGCTTCTTGTCGGCTTGCTCACTTTGAATGTTAGCGTGCAAGCGGCAAAGAAACCGATCAGCAAAACCAAAGAACGGGTTACCTACAAGGTAACTGGCGACTTTGACGAGGTACGTGACCAGCTACAGGCAGCCATTGGTGGCAAGGGCATCAAGATCAACAACGTTTCCTATATTGGCAAGATGCTGATTCGCACGGGCAAGGACCTTGGCTTTAAGAAACAGATCTATACCAAGGCACAAGCCTTTGAATTCTGCAGCGCCACCCACTCTCGCTTTACCATGGAAGCCGATCCACACAATATCGTGTTCTGTCCGTATATCATTTCCGTCTATGAACTCGCCAATGAAAAAGGCACGGTATACATGACTTACCGGCGCCCGGCGATTATTGGCAGCAGGGCATCAAAGAAGTCATTGCGCGGCGTGGAAAAACTGATTGAAGATATTGCGCAGGAAGCTCTGAGCTGGTTCTAAATTTTTACAGCAATCAGATTATTGTAAGGCGCACCTTGGATACCAGGGAGCGCCTTTTTTTATTTTGACTTTTCCCGTTCTACCGCCCGATAACCGATGTCGGTGCGATAGTAAACCTTGTTCCAGTTAATTTTCTTTACCCGGTCATAAACTCGTGATTGTGCTTCACCTACTGACTCTCCCAGGGCAGTTACACAAAGCACGCGACCACCGCTGGTGACAACGTTTCCATTGTCCAAGGTGGTGCCGGCATGAAACACCTTGGTGAAATCGTTATCGCCTGATTCCAACCCTTCAATGACATCGCCTTTGGCATAACTCTCGGGATAACCGCCTGCGGCCAACACCACGCCTAACGAAGCACGCGGGTCCCACTCAG
>CAJICK010000064.1_pt1 | contig 21999 bp, 25 predicted proteins | sample 9199621 | NCBI WGS metagenome assembly CAJICK01 (sample SAMEA7708342, study PRJEB35096) | sediment metagenome | biome: marine neritic benthic zone biome [ENVO:01000025]; feature: sediment [ENVO:00002007]; material: shallow marine sediment [ENVO:03000034] sea grass bed [ENVO_01000059] ... | reverse complement strand
CGATCTCTTCAAGATGAGGATCCTGGAAGGCTTCCATAGTAACCATGTGAATCGGACCACGGCCCGCATTCACTTCGCTGATAATTGCATGGTTACGCAAACAGGTTGGAATTGGACGGTGAGTGGTGTGAGACGCTTCTGGGTCCAGGTATTCTTTACCTACCATTTCTTGCAGAGCTGGGAACCATTTTGATTCGTACTCTTCACCGTTACAGTTTTGTGTATACGTCTTAAGATGCAGGAAGTATGCGCCAACAGGACCGTAACCATCTTTGAATCGAGCCAGTACGATACGGTTTTCCATTTGCGTCATCTTCGCGCCTGCTTCGATCATAAGACCATATGCAGAACCCGATGACCATGGTGCGTACCAAACACGACCCGCACCTTCGCCTACTGAACGTGGCTTAAAGATATTAGACGCACCACCAGCACCACAGATAACAGTCTTAGACTTGAATACGTGGTAGTTACCGGTACGAACGTTGAAACCAACGGCACCCGCGACGCGGTTTTCCTTGGATTCATCCATCAGCAGATGAGTTACGCAGACACGGTTGAATACCTTGTCAGCCGAATTTTTCGCGGCTTCAGCAACGATTGGCTTGTATGATTCACCATGAATCATGATCTGCCAACGACCTTCACGCAGATACGCGCCGGTCTTCTCGTTACGCATGATAGGCAGACCCCATTCTTCAAACTGGTGTACAGCCGAGTCAACGTGACGCGCCATATCAAAAGCCAGATCTTCACGGACCATACCCATCAAGTCGATACGTGCATAACGTACGTGATCTTCCGGGTTGTTCTCGCCGAAACGGGTACCCATGTAACAGTTAATGGCATAGAGGCCCTGTGCTACCGCACCAGAACGATCGATGTTTGCTTTTTCTGCGATAACAATCTTCTTGTCTTTACCCCAATATCTGGCTTCGAACGCAGCACCGGTACCACCGAGGCCAGCACCCGCGACGAGAATATCGATATCGTCTTCTATAATTGTCTTGTAGCCCATTAGTAGTAAACCCCTTCTTTAATTTCTAAGCCATTTGATTCCAGCGTATGTAAACCACCTTCATCCATGCGCACATACTTAGGCTCGTTAAACAAAAGCTCGCTGTTAACCATGTCGTTACCAGGTGTTGGTTCATCAGCTAGCTTAGGATGTCCTGCGCCCCAAGGCTTGGTCGTGATCGGTGCCAGCAGTTCCATATCTTTCTTGCCGTTACGGAACTTGATGCGCCACGCGATCGTGCCTTGCTCTTCATCACGGTGTACTCGTACTGAGTGACCCAGTGGAGCAAAATCTGCATAACCGCGAACGTCAATAGCGTGGTGTGGGCATGCTTTTACGCAGGAATAACATTCCCAGCACATGTTAGGTTCAAGGTTGTAAGCACGACGAAGTGTCTTATCGATGTGCATGATGTCAGACGGGCAGATATCGACGCACTGTCCACAACCATCACAACGAGTCATATATACAAAAGTAGGCATAATATTCTCTCTTAAATATTTGTTATCTGAATAAGGTTAGTAATGCTTTGGAGACTCACGTCTGATTCCAGGTCCCATGTATTCCGGGTTCTTGCCCATATATTGTGGGATGTCAGGAAACTTGGCCTGTACAGCAGGATCGGTTAGATCGAAATGACCAGGCAAATTCTCTCTTGAACCATCTGCTACGGTAGTACGTTTCTGGTATGCAGCAGCAGGCTTGAAGAACATGTGTGCAAACTTGGACCACAATACGCTGGCAAAAAGCGTTGTGTTTGAAACGATGAACAGAGCGAAGAACAACGTGGTCAGGCTCATATCACCAACAGTGCCACCTGCAGACTGCAAGTAAGACCAGATCAAAGCGAATGTTGCGGTTGTGAACAGGGATACGATAAAGATGTCTGCACGTACCAGTTTCCACCACTTGGCGCCTTCTGCGGACACGTCAACGCGGATGAAGAACCAGAACCAGTACCCGCCAACGCAAAGCATAATTGCACCCAGGTGCCAAAGCTGTGCCACGATTGCTTTTGAAGACAAACCAAAAATCATAATTGCTGTTGTGGCAACAAAGATAATGAAGCCATACATGGTCAACAGGTGTGAAAGTCGACGTTTCCAGGCGCAGAATTCGCCAGAAGTTAGTACTTCGTTGGCTACCGTTGCAACGGCCATACCGATTTTTTCGCCAGCACCGACTGAACGCTTAGCATTTGCTTTTGCTTTTTGCGAATTTTCGAAAAAGTACTTGGCACTTTTCTTATGCATCATATCTAAAATGGTACCGCCAGCGACAAGTACGGCCATCACAATGACATACATCTGCATAACGTCAGGCGAAATTATCGCTGAAAGTTCGGCAAAGGGATTGGTCATGAACATTTTGTTATCCTCAAAATTGTAAGTAGTAAAATAATTATTAAAACTGTTACACGTTTGTTGCGAACCAGGCTATCGAAGGTTTGGGCGCCCCAATACCATCAACGGGCCTTGTTGTCCTTACTTGGCGGAGTGACCAGACATCTTGATCTCGACTTTGTCCTCTTCCTTGATGCTGCCGTAGTACGCGCGAAGGATCTCGAGTACTTCCGGGCGAGAGAACTTGTCCGAAACTTCTTCACCTTCGGAAAGCGCTTTACGCAGCTTGGTGCCCGAAAGCAGAATACGATCAGCCGCATCATGCGGGCAGGTCTTCATGGAAGCCATGCCGTCGCACTTGTTGCACCAGAAGGTCCAGTCAATCTTGAGAGCCTGTGTTTCCAGGGCATCGGCCGGGATTTCGTCAAAGATGTGATGTGCGTCGAACGGACCGTAGTAGTCGCCAACACCGGCGTGGTCACGGCCAACGATCTGGTCGGAGCAGCCATAGTTCTGACGGAATAGAGCGTGTAGCAGGGCTTCACGCGGGCCGGCATAACGCATGTCCAGCGGGTAACCGGCCTGGATCACGGTGTTCTCAGCAAAGTATTTTTCGATCAGGGTGCCGATGGCGTTAGAACGAACGTCGGCAGGGATATCGCCGGGTTTCAGTTTGCCCAGCAGGCTGTGAATCAGGACGCCATCCAGAGTTTCGACAGCGATCTTGGCCAGGTATTCGTGGGAGCGGTGCATCGGGTTGCGGGTCTGAAACGCCGCGACCTTGGACCAACCACGTTTCTCGAATTCGGCACGGGTTTGTGCCGGGGTCATAAACTGGTCGCCGTATTCTTCCGGGAAACCGCCGAGCGACAGCACCTTGATGGAACCGGCCAGGTTTACGTCACCCTGGGCCTTGACCATTATCACACCTGGGTGATCGTCTTCAGTGGTCTTGTAGACCATCATGCATTCGTGGTCTTTATCAATCGAATACTTTTCGGTGACAGTCATGGTGGCCATGACTTCATCAGATTCTGCGTTAATCAGTGCAACTTCATCGCCGTCTTTAATGCTGTCAGCAGTCTCCTGATCGGTAGACAGGGTGATCGGGATCGGCCAGAACAACCCATTGGCCATTTTCATGCCGTCACAGACGCCTTGCCAGTCGCCCTTGGTCATGAAGCCGTCTAATGGAGTGAAACCGCCGATGCCCATCATGATGACGTCACCGGTTTCACGAGAACTCATTTTTACTTGCGTCAGACCCTTGGCTTTTTCGAGTTCAGCCTTGAGTGCATCGCCTTCGAGAAGTAGCGGTTTAAGGTCACCACCACCGTGAGGATTGACTAACTTGCTCATTGATTTCCCTTGAAATGTACGTTTATTTAGTTGAATTGACGCAGTGAAGGCCGGAAACTCTATTCTCTTGTGGAGCCCAACACTAATTAGATTTGTTAGGGTCCCATATAAGCAGCTTTTATTTTGTGGCCTGTCGACTGGCTCCTTGTGGTTACTTGGTTTTTAGGTTTTATTATCAGTACGTTACAAACGAGATAAAGTGCCCGTAAAGCCCTTGAATATCGGTCAGGAATTAGCGCCAGCCGGCCAAGGGGCGCGTATCCTAACGCATTTCGACAGCAATTGGGATTGATCCAGGTCACTGTATTTTTGGATAAATATGAGTATTTCAGTCAAGTATTTTGCAAGTCTCCGTGAACGCCTGAATAAGGCCGAGGAAAATCTCGATGCCGGGGGTATCGATACTGCTGCCGATGTCTGGGTGCAGGCGACCGGCGAGGATTTTCCGGTGAATACGCTGGTGGCGATCAATCAGGAACATGCGCGCATAGAAGACCCGGTTCGAGATGGCGACGAAGTGGCTTTCTTTCCGCCCGTGACCGGAGGTTAATGTGGAAGTTCGAGTAGTTTCCAGTCCATTCGATCCACTGGTCGAAGTTAACACTTACCAACAGAATCATACTGAGCTTGCCGGTCACTTTGGTGGCACAGCCATCTTCGTCGGTACCATGCGTGATCTCAATCAGGGCGACGAAGTGAAGGCCATGACGCTTGAGCACTATCCGGGTATGACCGAAAAACACCTTGAGACAGTGAGCAGGGAGGCGGCTGAGCGCTGGCAGATTCTCGATAGCCTGGTGATCCATCGAGTCGGCGAGTTGCGACCCAATGACCCGATCGTACTGGTAGCGGTATGGTCAGCTCATCGAGCAGAGGCCTTTGACGCATGCCGCTATATTATTGATGAGTTGAAGACGCGGGCGCCATTCTGGAAGCGCGAAATCATCGCTGCAGGTACTCGGTGGGTAGAGAAGAATACCTAGAAACAAAAAAGCCGCACCAAGGTGGGAGCTGGTACGGCTTTTCTTTTAAGCTTGGTCGGAGTTATTGGGCTGTCGCACTCTTGCGACTTTTCATGGCGCGATAGCGTTTCAGTGCGTCTTCGTAATAGGCCTTTGTTTCGTCCTGTTCTTTACGCTTTTGTTCGATTTGAGCAGTGTGACGATCTACCTGACGTTGTGCGCGGGCAAGAGTCTTTTGGGTATTTTTTGACACACCTTTATTGGATTTCTTCTCTTCCTCGGCCGTTGCCTGGGAGCGAGCGAGAACGCCTTTCAAGTGTTCAAGTGTCGCAGCACCAGAGTCGATGGAAGCCTGCAGGTCTTTCAGCTTGCGGTTGCGCTCGAAAATGATGTCGTCTTCGTGCGTATATTGCTGGGATAACAGTTTGTCGGCCGCTGCCTGTTCGGCTTTCTGCTTTTTCTTTTGTTCAGCCACATCTTTTTCGGCTCTCTTGGCCTCAAGTTCTTCTTTTGTAGGCGGCGCGTCGATTACTTTTCTTCCTGCCTTGCCCGCCTTGAATTCGATTACTTCTGAGCGGGATTTCGCGCATTCCGCTGCGGCGTGATCGCCGTAGTGCCAACGGCCCTTGGCGTCTTTGCACTTTTTAATCGCGGCGTTTGCGCCGGTGCTGGAGAATGCCAGTACCAGTACGGCGAGGATCGGGAGCGTGACTGCAAATCGTTTCATTCGTTTTTTTGTCCATGTCCGACTGAATAGTACTTTTAAGGGTGGTACGTGATACCGGCCTTGTCAATAATGACAATACCTTAGATCGACTCGCCTGAACCGGAGATGAACGGTGTTTGACTGGACCGAGCAATTGATTCTTCTGGCTGTTTCGCTAGTGGCCAATATTTTTTCCGCTTTTGCCGGCGGCGGTGCCGGGCTGGTGCAGTTCCCGGTGTTGATCTTCCTGGGGCTACCTTTTGGTGTGGCGCTCGCCACCCACAAGGTCGCCAGCGTTGCCCTGGGAGTGGGTGCCACTGTGCGCCACATGAAAGAAGGGTCGCTAGAGCGGCAACTGGCTCTGCGAATTCTCGGTTTTGGCTTGCCGGGGGTAATTCTGGGTGCGTCACTAATTCTGGAAGTGCCGGATCAATGGGCACGAACCGCACTGGGTGCGCTTACTATCGGTCTCGGACTCTATTCTTTATCTAACAAAAGTCTTGGTATCGAGCACCGACCGCGGGAGATGACCGCCACGGTTTCATATCTCGGTGGTCTCGGCCTGTTTTTTATCGGTTTCTTAAACGGTTCCTTATCTTCGGGTACCGGGCTTTTTTGTACCGTGTGGCTGGTACGCTGGTTTGGGCTCGATTACCGTCGCGCGGTAGCCTATACATTGGTGCTAGTGGGTATGTTCTGGAACGGTACCGGCGCGTTGACGCTGGGTCTGTTGGGGGATCTGAAATGGTCCTGGTTGCCGGTGTTATTAATCGGTTCACTGGTCGGCGGATATATTGGTGCACACTGGTCTATCATTAAAGGAAACCGCTGGATCAAGCGAGCGTTTGAACTGGTCACGATCCTGGTGGGATTGAAGCTGCTGTTCTGAAACCTGCCTAGAGCGATTTAGGAATTTAAAAAGGATAATAAATGTTGGGCTCAAAAGACAAACAACGACGTGCTGTTGATCAGGTGACAGAACTGAACGGTGCAATTGGTACCGACTCCACTTTTGAGGGCAAGCTAACAGGAAAGGCCAACTACAAGGTAGCAGGGCGTTTTATCGGTGAATGTGATCTTGAAGGCGCGTTATTGCTTGATAAAAATGGAGCCTGGTCTGGCAGCATCACTGCCGACGTCGTTGTTATTGCCGGCGAAGTAGAAGGCGACATTGTTGCCCGAAAACAGCTTGAGATTTCCCGAACGGGTCGTGTACGAGGTCGTATCACCAGCCCGGTAATTGCACTAGAGGACGGGGCAGAGCATGAGGGTGAGATGCATATGACAAAAACTCACCAGTTTACCGATAGACGGAATTAAAATTCCTCGATCCGAAAATCTCTAAATTCTCCAGTTCAAACACCGTAGGTTTCGCTGTATTTCTCTATCGCTTCCAGGTGCTGACCGTATTCTGCGTTTCGTGACAGGTAGGGCACCAGGGTTTCGAGCTTGATGATGCTGGTCACTTCAATGCCGTGCATGGATTTGATTTCCTGAATGGCCGAAGTTTCTCCCGCACCACGCTCCTGTCGATCGACGGCAATTATCACGCCAGCAGGTGTCGCGCCTGCATTTTTAATGATGTCGACCGCTTCATTAACCGACATACCCGAAGAAATCACATCGTCAACAATCATGACTTTACCTTCCAGTGGATGGCCTACGATGATGCCGCCTTCCGCATGTTTCTTTGCTTCTTTGCGATTAAATGCAAACGGGATGTCGCGATTATAGTGATCGGCCATCGCGATGGCTGTGGTGGTGCACAAAGGAATACCCTTGTAGGCGGGTCCAAACAGCATGTCGAATTCAAGATCGGACTTGAGGATCGCCTGTGCATAGAAGCGGCCAAGTTGAGCCAGCTTGGCGCCGGTATTAAACAAGCCCGCATTGAAAAAGTAGGGGCTGATACGACCTGACTTCAGGGTAAATTCGCCAAAGCGAATGGCGCCGGTGTCGATGGCAAAATCAATAAACTCTCGTTGGTACTGCTCCATGACTCTCTTCCGTACTATCTGATAAAGTACATTTAATCACGCGGGTGCTGGCCACGTCACTGCCACACAACAAATTAAAATAACCTCAAACAAAAACTTTCAGCCGACTTCCAACCAATGCGTATCATCAGTGCCAACCTCAACGGAATCCGCGCCGCCCATAAGAAAGGTTTCTTTACCTGGCTCTCGCGTCAGCGTGCTGACGTTGTCTGTATTCAGGAGACCAAGGCGCAGGTGCATCAGTTGACCGAACACATGCTGGAGCCAAACGGCTTCTATGGCTATTTCCATGATGCCGAGAAGAAGGGCTACAGCGGTGTCGCAGTATTCACCCGGCGTCAGCCAGACAACATTCGCATTGGTCTTGATCTGCCAGAGTTTGATGCAGAAGGTCGCTATATCCAGGCAGATTTCGGCGATCTCAGTATCGCGTCGCTTTATTTGCCTTCCGGTTCCAGCAGCGAAATTCGCCAGGAGGCGAAGTTTCGTTTTATGGATCAGTTCACGCCGATCATGCAGGAGATGATCGGCAGTGGCCGCGAGTTTATTCTCTGCGGCGACTGGAACATCGTTCACAAGGAAATCGATATCAAGAACTGGAAAAGTAATCAGAAGAATTCCGGTTGCCTGCCGGAAGAACGCGCGTGGCTAACAAAACTGTTTGATGAGCTGGGTTGGGTCGACGTGTTCCGTGTGGTGAATCAGAAACCCGATCAATACACATGGTGGTCGAATCGGGGCCAGGCCCGGGCCAAAAATGTAGGGTGGCGAATCGATTATCAGATCGCGACGCCCGGTATTGCCAAGGCTGCGACCAAGGATCGTATATATAAGGATAAGTGGTTCTCGGATCACGCGCCCTTGATTATCGACTATGACTACGAGCTCAACGTCTGACGAAAACAACGTGCAGCGACTTTCCTGGCGGGAAGCCGTTGGGGTCTACCTGCATCCGCAGGTGCTGGTGCTGCTCCTGCTAGGATTTTCTGCCGGTCTACCGTTTCTGCTGGTGTTCTCAACTCTGTCTGCATGGCTATCCGAAGCGCAAGTCACACGAAGTGCGATTGGCTTGTTTAGCTGGGTCGGTATCACATATTCCATTAAGGTGTTCTGGGCACCGGTGGTTGATCGTCTGCCTTTCCCGATATTGACGCGATTGTTAGGTCAACGCCGAGGCTGGATGCTACTGGCGCAACTCGGTATCGCTTCAGGCCTGCTGGGAATGGCGGCGTCCGATCCGCAATTGCAGCTTTTCAGTATTGCCATGTTCGCCTTGCTGGTCGCGTTTTCTTCCGCGACACAAGACATCACCATCGACGCCTACCGTATCGAGGTAGCAGGCAAGCGCCGACAGGCTGCACTGGCAGCGTCCTATATTTTTGGGTATCGCATCGCCTTGCTGGTTGCCGGTGCCGGCGCATTTTATATCGCTGAGTACACTGCTTCCTGGTCCATGGCTTACGTGTCGATGGCAGTACTAATGGGCATAGGTGTTCTGACGGTATTACTCATTCGTGAACCGGAACATGTGCGCACAGCGGAAGATGAGGCGCGCGAACAAAGAATCGCTGCCAAGGTAGATCGCGTTGGACATATTCCATCCCGGCTGGATCGACTGGCTGAGTGGTTCAGTGGTGCAGTGATCAGCCCTTTTGTTGAGTTCTTCCAGCGTAACGGCTCGTTGGCGCTAGCGATATTGCTATTGATTGGTGTGTTTCGATTGAGCGATATCACCATGGGTGTGATGGCCAATCCATTTTATCTAGACCTTGGTTTTACCAAAACGCAGATAGCGAATGTCGCCAAGATCTTTGGTTTCTTCATGACCATTGGTGGCTCGGCGCTGGGCGGTGTGTTGGTGATGCGCTATGGCCTGATGGGGCCACTATTATTAAGTGCTACGTTGGTTTCGGTTACCAACCTGCTGTTTGCTTACATGGCCTCGACTGATCCAACTATCCAGTTGCTTGCCGTAGTAATCAGTGCCGACAATCTGAGCGGTGGATTGGCCAACGCGGTGTTTATCGCTTACCTGAGCAGCCTGACAAATCGCGCCTACACGGCAACCCAATATGCGTTGTTCAGTTCCTTGATGACCCTGCCCGGGAAGTTTATTGGCGGTTTTTCAGGCTTTATTGTCGACGGTTACGGTTATACCAGCTTCTTTATCTATGCGGCATTGGTGGGCTTACCTGCAATCGTTCTGGTAATACTGTTGTGGCGAAAAAAGGGCGTTGCCAACAGCGATTGACTGGCGGCGCCTCGATTGACGACCGGAACTAAGTTGCATTTACTACATCCAAAATGAGTAACAACTTGATTTCCCATGCAGGTAAAAAATAGAAATGGAGATTCGGAAAATGGAGATTCAAACAGGAGAAGAGCGGCGAGTCGAACCACGGAACCAGCTATCACATGAATTTATTGTCGCCCATCCAATATTGGGCGAGCGCATGTGCATGAGCGAAGATGTGAGCCTTCATGGTGCTTTTCTGGTCGGGGATTTTTCCAGCGTATCGGTTGGCAGTACGATCGGAATATCCTTCCTCAAACAATCGCGCCGCCAGGATGTGACTAAGGCCACACGCTATCGCTTTAACGCCACGGTGATTCGAGTAACAGAACGGGGAGCAGGTGTCAGGTTTCAGGGATTGAACACCGAAATCGATGCAGCAATTTTTGATTTGATGCATCGAGGTGCTTGATAGTTACACTCCCTTCTCCCTGCTCGAGATGACAGTAGACCGCGCCAATATTATCCTACCCGCAAGACTAAGGAACTAAGTTCAACCTATATCCATTAACTACGCGCTGAAATCCTGTACACAGGTATGTTGGCCGCTTGCAGTGTTTTTCTCCTTGTCAGAACTCATTTCTGACCTAGAATTTGATCAATGCTATTGATAAATCAGGGAAATAACCTGGGTGGGGTAATCTGGCTGACATGGATGGCGATGTTGTTCCGGTAAAACGGCAAAGGGTGCTAGTTGTCGACGACGTCGAAGGTATACGCGACACCCTTACTATTACCCTCGAGAGAGAAGGGTATGCAGTAAAAGGTGCGACCTCTGCAGAGGAAGCGCTGGAACTGATTGGTGCCACCCGTTATGACCTTATTATCCTCGATGTTAATTTGCCGGGCTCTCTGAACGGGCTTGATCTATTGGATTTGCTGCGCGAGCGTCATTCCCTGCTCGATTTGCCGATCGTGATGATTTCCGGTTCTGGTGAATCCGGTAATGTAGTCCAGGCGCTGAGAGAAGGCGCCAACGACTATTTGGGTAAGCCGTTGGACATACATACCGTACGGGCGCGTATAAAAAACCAGCTATCACTAAAGCAACTCAAAGATATTAATGACCACTTATTACGCACAACCAGTCACGATCTAAAAAAACCGGTGATGTTGATGCTAGACGTGGTGAGCCAGTTACGGGAACTCTGTCCCCCGGGAAAGGTAATGACTGAAGATGAGTATTCGTCATTATCCCTCTTGACCGAATCTGGTGAGTACATGCAACAAATTATCGACAGCCTGCTTGATCCCCGCTCGTTCCAGAGCGGGCAGCTGCCGATAACCAGAAAGGCTACCGATCTGGGTGCCATCGTGCGACAAGCTGTGGCGCACAATATCGATTATGCCAAAGGCAAGGGCATCTCACTGGAGCTCAAGTTTTCTTCAAATATCCCACGAATCATGGCGGATGAACTACGTATTATGCAGGTGCTGGATAACCTTATTGGTAACGCCATCAAATTCAGCCCATTCGGTAGTCTAATTACGGTCAGCACCGGAGTGGCGGATCATTCAATCGTTTGTAAGGTTTGTGATACTGGTCCGGGGATACCGGAAGAGGATATGGATAAACTGTTTACGGAGTATTGCAACATCCCCAATTCGCCTACCGGGAAGGAAAAAAGTACGGGGCTCGGTCTTACGATATGCAAGGAATTAATCAGTCAGCACGGTGGCGTAATAGATGTGCACAATAATCCTGATCGCGGTGCCACCTTCTGGTTCCAGTTACCGCTAAACCTGGATAGTGCCTATCATTAATTCATTTATAAACGCAATAGATCATGCCCGCCGGAAACGATACAACGCTATTTGCCCCAGCAGATTTGGAAGCAGTTTCAGACCCAGGCTTGATTTGTGTACGTGATCCACTGCACGACGCTCAATAATTTTAAATCCGAGTGTTTTACACAATTCCTCGAAGTCCTTGATCGTACACAAGTGAATATTCGGTGTGTTGTACCAGGTGTTGGGTAGTGTCCTGGTGACGGGCATACGACCACCCAGTGACAATTGGAGACGCGACTTCCAGTTGCCGAAATTGGGAAACGTCACAATACCTTCGGTGCCAACACGCATCATTTCTTTCAGCAACAATTCAGGGGATTGCATGGCCTGAAGAGTCAGGGACAGGATCACATAGTCAAAAGAATCTTCATCGAATTCAGACAGGCCTTCATTCAGATCCATGTGAATGACATTGATACCGTTCTTTACAGATGCCGTAATATTATCGTCGTCGATTTCGATCCCGTAACCACGTACCTGCTTCTGTTGTTTCAGGTAAGCCATGAGCGTGCCGTCCCCGCAACCAAGATCGAGCACACCGCTGCCCGGCTTGATCCAGTCGGCAATGATAGCGAAGTCTGTACGATCCAGTTGCAGTGTCATGCGCCCACCTCGTTCGCTACACGATCCATGTACGCGCTAACCACATCCAGGTAGTGGGGAATCTTCATCAGAAACGCATCGTGTCCTTGCGAAGCCTTGATCTCGGCATAGCTAACATTAAGATCATTGTCGTGAATGGCTTTTACTATCTCGCGCGAGCGTGACGGTGCAAAGCGCCAGTCACTGGTAAATGACACCACCAGGAAATCTGCCTTGGCCTTGGCAATGGCCTTTGTCAGGTTGCCGCCGTGGCTTGCTGCAGGATCAAAATAGTCGAGCACCTTGGTAATCAGTAAATAGGTATTGGCGTCGAATTTACCGATAAAGCTGTCTGCCTGGTAACGAAGATAGCTCTCCACCTGAAACTCGACATCAAAATCAAAGTCGATTTTCTCATCACGCAAATCACGACCGAATTTCTCGCGCATGGCTTCATCAGAAAGATAAGTGATGTGCCCGAGCATACGCGCGATGCGCAGACCACGATCCGGTTCGGTATCAAAGTCGTAATAACGACCATCGCGAAAGTTTGGATCAGTGCGAATCGCCTGACGAGCCACTTCGTTAAAAGCAATATTTTGTGCCGTGAGTTTGGGTGCGGCAGCAATGACAACCGCATGACCAAGGCGTTCGGGATAGTCGATGGTCCACTGAATGGCCTGCATGCCGCCAAGGCTGCCGCCAACAACGGCCGCCCACTTGTCGATACCAAGCTGGTCCGCCAGGCTTGCCTGGCTTTCTACCCAGTCGCGTACAGTAACGATTGGGAAATCCGGGCCATAGGGTTTATTTGTGTCTGGATTGATCGACGCCGGGCCGGTGCTGCCATAACAGCCGCCCAGGTTGTTGACGCCAACAACGAAGAAGCGATTGGTGTCGATTGGCTTGCCGGGGCCTACCATGTTTTCCCACCAGCCGGGCTTCGTGTCTTCTATGCTGTGATAACCGGCAACGTGGTGGTTACTGGACAGGGCATGGCAGATGAGGATGGCATTGCTCTTGTCGCTATTCAGCTCGCCGTAGGATTCATACACAAGGTCGTAGGCATCAATGACACCGCCGCTGGTCAGGGACAGCGGTTGATCGAAATGAGCGGTGGCTGGCGTAACAATGCCGACGGAGTCGGCTGGTATCTCATCGGGCATTTATTTCTTTTCTCAAGTGACCGCGGGATTCCTTAACCTATCTGCCTTTGCAGTCTAAACAGTGACACGCGTTGCTGCAATGCAGGGCGGCTCTCAGGTTTTGTTCCGTACCAGGTCGGATAATATCGGCAGCTTACTGGGTGAGTGAATGTAAAAAGTTTTTACGTGCCCTTTGTCGCCTTTGACCAGTTCGACGTCGCGTTTAGCGGTACCAAACTGTTTGGCCAGAAAACCGATCAGTTGAGTGTTAGCGGCACCGTCGACAGGGGGCGTTGTGGTGTAAATCTTGATGGTATCGTCGAGTACATCGCCAAAGGCATCGCGGCTTGCCCGTGGTTGTGCACGAACACGGAGTACCAGTGTGTCACCGTCCCAGTGGTACCACGGGATCATTGCAATAGGGTACGGGCAAGATCCTTGAGCGGTGCCACCACCAGGAACAACACCAGCTGTAATCCAATAAGCACCAGTATTGGAGACAGGTCGAGACCACCCATGGGTGGGACAATGCGTCGGGCCGGTCGCAACAATGGCTGGGTCAGGCTGTTCATCAGGTTGAATGCCGGGTTGCCATAGGCGCCGTGCGGGTTAATCCAGCTGATGATGATTTGAACGATCAATGAAAACAGGAACACATAGACTCCCAGCTGTATCAGTTGAGCAATGGCCAATACCACCAGGCCCGGTGGTGGCACAAACAGCGAACCAGTCGCCATGGCAGCAATGAGCCACAGCTCGACAGTTTGCAGGATGATCAATAGCAGTAACGATGCCATGTCGATACCGAAGAGGCCCGGGATCAGGCGGCGTAGAGGCCGTAACGGTGGATTGGTGATTTTGACGATCGCTTGTGACAGTGGGTTATAGAAATCGGCGCGAACCATCTGAAACAGAAATCGCAACATCACCATCAGGATATAAATCCCGAACACCACCTGCACGAGGAACGTGCCAGCATTACCTACATAACCCATATCAACCTTTCCCTAACAATTCAGCCAATTCACGTGAGCGAGCGGTTGCAGCACTCAGCGCCTTTTCAAAGCTTTCGCGTACCTTGTTTTCTTCGAGCGTGTTGATCGCCTGCTCGGTAGTGCCTCCAGGCGAAGTTACGCGTTGCCGTAACTTCGCCGGTTTTTCGCCGTCCTCTAGCGCCATCTTGGCGGCGCCGAAAGCGGTCTCTAGCGTTAGCAGTCGCGCTGTGTCGGCATCAAGACCCTGCTTGATGGCAGCGGCTTCCAGCGCCTCCATCACCAACAGAAAATAGGCCGGCCCACTGCCGGACAGGGCAGTCACGACGTCCATCAAGTCTTCATTATCAACCCACACCACGACACCAGCGGCGCGTAAAATGGTTTCCGCTTCATCGCGCATCTCACTTGAAACTTCTTGAGTAGCGTACAAGCCAGTCGCACCGGAACCCACCAGTGCCGGTGTGTTTGGCATGGCGCGCACCAGCGTCACTTTGCCGCCGAGCCAGTTCTGCAAATCAGCGGTGCGAACACCGGCAGCGATGGATATGACTAGCGGCTGTTTTTCCTGAATGACTTCGGCAATCTCATCAGCCACCGATTTCAGTACCTGCGGCTTAACTGCCAGTACGACGATATCGGCCCGGGATGCTATTTCAACGTTATTCTCTGACGTCTCCACTTTCAGCGCTTCTTGCAGCAGCTGGCGGGCGTCCGGATCGAAATCAGAAATTAACAAATAGTCGCGACCCCAGCCATTGGCTAGCAGGCCTTTTGCCAGGCTGCGTGCCATGTTGCCGCCGCCTATAAATCCTATGGTTCGATGTGTCATCGTTTTTGTTTAATCGGATTATTCAGATGTCGTTTTAGTGTCGTCGTCATGCTGATATTAGGGCTGTCAGGCCACGCGATAATTACCGAGATTCTTGCATTCCCGTGGCGAGTCTTCAATCACAAGGCGGAAACGTGAAAGAAAAAGCCTGATGAACGCGCTTGTTTGTCTGTCATTGGCAGATATACTAGAAAATACTAGTGGCCATTTCGAATTGTGGCCGGGAATTTGTCCGCTAACTACTGGGAGAAGTCATGGATATTGCTGAGCTGCTGGCGTTTGCATTTAAGCAGGGAGCATCGGATCTGCATTTGTCTTCAGGTCTGCCACCGCTGATTCGTGTCGACGGTGATATCAAGCGCATCAACGTCGACGCATTGGATGATCGTACCGTGCACAACATGGTCTACGACATCATGAATGACAAGCAGCAAAAAGACTTCGAAGAATTCCTGGAAACTGACTTCTCTTTTGAGCTGCCAAATATTGCCCGCTTTCGTGTTAACGCCTACAACCAGAATCGCGGCCCGGCGGCGGTGTTTCGTACCATTCCCTCGAAGATTCTGTCATTGGAGCAACTGAATGCGCCGGAGATCTTCAAGGATATTTCCGACCAGCCTCGTGGCATTGTGCTTGTGACCGGGCCGACCGGTTCGGGTAAATCAACGACGCTGGCGGCGATGATGAACCACGTTAATGAAATCAAGCACGAACATATCCTCACGATCGAGGACCCGATCGAATTCGTGCACACCAGTAAAAACTGCCTGGTCAACCAACGCGAGGTAGGTCGCGACACGCTTGGCTTTAACGAGGCACTGCGCAGCGCACTGCGTGAAGATCCCGACATCATTCTCGTCGGTGAGATGCGTGATCTTGAAACCATCCGCCTGGCGTTGACCGCTGCGGAAACCGGCCACCTTGTATTTGGTACCCTGCATACAAGTTCAGCTGCCAAGACCATCGACCGTATTGTCGACGTGTTCCCGGCAGCGGAAAAAGACATGGTGCGTGCCATGTTATCCGAGTCGCTGCGCGCCGTGATTTCGCAAACACTGTTGAAGAAAGTTGGTGGTGGCCGCGTCGCGGCACACGAGATCATGATAGGCACACCGGCGATCCGTAACCTGATTCGTGAGAACAAGGTTGCTCAGATGTACTCTGCGATTCAGACCAGTCAGAATGTGGGCATGCAGACACTCGACCAGTGCTTGCTGGATCTGGTTCAGAAGCGCCAGGTCACCGCGGACGAGGCGCGCATCCGCGCGATGAATAAAGACATGTTCCAGGGTGGCGCGAAAACGCCAGCGATGCAGGCTGGCGGCTAAACACAATAGACAGTACTTAAGGATTCAGGAGTCTCGAGATGGTATTCAGTGATCTGCTCAAGCTGATGAAGCAGAAAAACGCGTCGGACCTTTTTATTACTGCGGGGGTGGCACCCAGTATCAAGGTTGATGGCAAGATCATCCCGGTGACCAAGCAACATCTGACGGCCGACCAGTCACGCGCCTTTGCCTACGGCATCATGAACGAGGAGCAGCGGCGCGATTTTGAGTCGACCAACGAATGTAACTTTGCTATCTCGCCGCAGGAAATTGGCCGCTTTCGTGTAAATGTGTTTATGCAGCAACACCAGGTTGGCATGGTGTTGCGTACCATCGAAACCGATATTCCACGTTTTGATGATCTGAATCTGCCCAAGGTGTTGTCCGATCTCGCGTTGACCAAGCGCGGGCTGATCATTTTTGTTGGTGGCACCGGTTCCGGTAAGTCGACCTCACTTGCTGCCATGATTGGCTACCGTAACGAGTACAGCTACGGTCATATCATTACTATCGAGGACCCAATCGAATACGTCCACGACCACAAGAACTGCATCATTACCCAGCGCGAAGTCGGTGTGGATACAGACTCGTTTGACACGGCGTTGAAGAATACCCTGCGCCAGGCGCCCGATGTCATCCTGATCGGTGAGATTCGTTCACGCGAGACCATGGAGTATGCGATCCAGTTCGCGGAAACCGGCCACCTTTGTCTGGCGACATTGCACGCCAACAGCGCCAACCAGGCACTGGACCGTGTCATTAACTTTTTCCCGGAAGAAAAGCGTGACCAATTGTTAATGGATTTGTCACTGAACCTGAAAGCGGTGATTTCACAGCGACTGATTCCAGTGAAGACCGGCAAAGGCCGCGTGCCGGCGGTCGAGGTAATGATCAATACGCCATTGATTGCCGACTTGGTCTTAGAGGGCAATATTCACGAGCTGAAGTCACTGATGGCCAAATCCACCGAAGCGGGAATGCAGACCTTCGACCAGTCTCTGTTTAGTCTCTATGAGTCCGGTCTCGTCTCGTATGATGAAGCCCTAAGGAATGCGGATTCGATCAATGATTTGCGTCTGCGCATCAAGCTTGAGGGCAAGGACGCCAACACTCAGGAGCTTGGTGAATCAATGAAGAACCTGACCGTCAAGTGATTGTACCGGCGGATTGTTATCCGTCCAATGGAGTCGCGATAGGGACAAACGGTTTTTCTGTTATCTCTGCTGTAACAAAATCCTTTTATAATTCGAGCTGTGAATAGGGACAGGATTCAGGGTTTGTCCTGAACGCAATACCAAATCAATAATCGATAATAATCATGCAAAGTTTAAAACTGGATGTGCTGCAGGCTTCGCCGCTTCCATCGACCTTACCGGCGATGACGGAACTCGGTGTCTGGAAGCGCAGTACCGGTTATGAGGTGTATCTGCCATATCATCGAAGCCCGGTTTATTGGGTAGCGCTGCTGGGAATTTTGGCGATTCTTATTGTTGGCAGCGTTGTGGCCTTCACCGGTTTTCCGGGCGCAGCCATCACCGAGCGCATGGTGTTTTATGTAATATCAAGCGGCTTGGTTATCCTTTATGCAGGATTCGTGTTTTTCAAATACTACGAAACACGTCACACAAAAATCCGCATAGATATGACACCCAAGAAATTGGTGTTCACCAGGGTGTTGCCATCGAATCACCGGGTGTCGTTGGGTAATCTTGAAATCGGCAAGATTGATGAAGTGCTTATCGATGAAGCCAAGGGTTTGAACTTTGCCGGATCGGCATCGGACCCACTGTTTCAGAAGTGGTTTGGCGCAGGTCTACAGGCCAGTGATTTGTATTATCTTGCCTTGCTGGTCGGTCAGGTGGCGGTCGATTCCGGTACGGTGACCGCGCCTAAAGATATCCTGTCTGACGAATAATCCAGGTTTAGTCGGTGAGCGAGAACACCACTTCACCGCCAATCACCGTGTGACTGACCTTACCCCTTAGCTCCCAACCAAGGAACGGACTGTTGTATCCGCGGCTGACCATGTTGTCTGCTTCCAGAGTCCAGTGCTGATCCGGGTTAAACACACAAATGTCGGCGGTGGCGCCAATCGAAAGGTTGCCCGTATCGACACCGATAACGTCGGCGGGTTCCGATGTGAGTGACGCGATTGCCTGGGTCATGTCGATCAGCCCGTCATCGACCAAACGCAGGCTTAAGGGCAACAGGGTTTCCAGTCCGGAAATACCCGATTCTGATTCAATAAAGGGCGCAAGTTTCGCGTCCGATTCGTGCGGCTGGTGGTCAGAGCAGATGACACTGATTACGCCTTCCTGCAGTGCCTTGCGTAATCCGTCACGGTCGCGCTCACTGCGAAGCGGTGGCATCACATGGCATTGTGAATTGAAGAAGCCAATATCGTGTTCGGACAGATGCAGGTGGTGGGCGGTAACGTCCGCCGTTACGGGTAAGCCGCGTTCCTGCGCCTCGGCAATCATGGTCACTGCTCGGGCAGTCGACAGCTGGCTGAAGTGGGCGCGGACACCCGTTTGTTCGATCAACGCCAGATCTCGTGCAACAGCGACGGTTTCGGCCGCTTCCGGGATACCGGGCAATCCCAAACGTGTGCCCACTTCGCCTTCATGTACATATCCCGCACCGTGTAACCAGGGATCCTCTGGTCTCAGAAATACCGTCAGGTCGAAACTCGCCGCGTATTCCATAGCGCGGCGCAACACCAGTGTGTCTTTAATCGGATATGGCGCATTGGTCACTCCGACACAACCGGCCTCATCCAGGGATTCCATGTCGGAAAGTTGCTTACCCTCGAGACTACGTGTCATGGCACCAAGCGGATGGATAAAGGTGAGACCAAATCGCCATGCTCGATGCTGGATCATTTGCGCCATGGCCGGCGTATCGATTACCGGATTGGTATCAGGCGGTGTTACCAGGGTAGTGATCCCCGCGGACACCGCCGCTTGAACTTCGCTTTCAATGGTTGCCTTGTATTCGAGACCCGGTTCACGCACGCGTGCATGAATGTCGACCAGGCCCGGACAGACAATTTTACCGCTGGCATCGATCGTTGTGGTGGCCTTGAAACCGGAGGGCGCCTTGCCGATGGCGACAATAAAGCCTTCATCATCGACAAACACATCGGCATTTTTGTCGATGTCGTTTGCGGGGTCGATGACGTGGCCTTTGCTAATGCGCAAACTCATTCGCCACCCCGCTTTTCACGCTGAACGCCACCGCCCATGACCAGTGCCATCACTGCCATGCGTACCGCGATACCGTTGGTTACCTGCGGCAATATCACCGCGCGCGGACCGTCCGCGACTGCTGAATCGATTTCGAGACCACGATTCATTGGTCCCGGGTGCATGACGATGGCATCATCTTTGGCCACCGAAAGTTTTTCTTCCGTGAGTCCGTAGACACGGAAATATTCCTGTTCACTTGGTATCAGCGCCCCATCCATGCGTTCACGTTGTAGTCTGAGCATGACCACCACGTCCACATCCTCAAGGCCTTCGTACATGTTATGGAACGGGTGCACGCCGAGTTGTTCGACGGCTGTTGGCAGTAATGTTTTGGGTGCAACCACGCGCACTTCACGTACGCGGAGAGTATTGAGTGCATGGATCAGCGAACGTGCAACGCGTGAGTGCAGTATGTCGCCGACAATGGCGACTTTCAGTTTGGTGAAATCCTTTTTGTAACTGCGGATGGTGAAGGCATCCAGCATTGCCTGGGTAGGGTGCGAATGCCGTCCATCACCCGCGTTGATCAGGCGCACATGAGGCGGTAAATGCTTCGCAATCAGGTGGGCCGCGCCGCTATTGCTGTGGCGTACGACAAACAAATCTGTGTGCATCGCCTCAAGGTTGTCGATGGTGTCGAGGACCGTCTCACCCTTTTTGGTGGACGAAATACTGGGATTCAGATTGATGACGTCAGCGGAAAGACGCTTGGCAGCAATTTCGAAAGTGGTGCGGGTACGGGTGCTTGCTTCAAAGAAAAGATTTACGACGGTCTTACCGCGAAGCAGCGGTACCTTTTTGATTTCGCGCTTGCCGACAGAGATAAATGATTCGGCAACATCGAGTATTTCAGTAATAGTCTCGCGGGAGAGTCCTTCAATGGACAAAAAGTGATGCAGTCGACCTTCGTTGTTCAGCTGCAGGTCTTCCGTCACGCGGCGACCTCCTGAATTTCCAGTGTTAACTTATCCGGTCCTGTCAGTTTAATTTGCTGGTTGGGCTCGAGCGTAACGGTTTCACCGACGGCGTCTGCCTGGATCGGCAGCTCACGCCCGTCACGGCATATCAATACCGCAAGCGTGATCGAAGCCGGTCGGCCATAGTCGAATATCTCATTCATTGCTGCGCGAATGGTGCGGCCGGTGTGCAGCACATCGTCCACCAGGATTACGTTCCTGTCATCGACATCAATGGGCAAATCGGATGCCTTGACCTGGGGGTTCAATCCGATGCGGGTAAAGTCGTCGCGATAGAAGGATATATCGAGTGTGCCAATGGGTTCTTTCAGCTGCAGCATTTCGTGCAGTCTTTGCGCCACCCAGGCACCGCCGGTATGGATACCAATGATTAACGGGTTTTTATCAAGCAGCGGTCGTACCTGATCTGCAAGCGTGTTCAGGGTCTGGTCGACGTCAATCTGCTTCAAGCTCGGACCCCGTTTGTTTGTCTGAGTGCTCGCTCAGGTATGTCTGAAGAATGGATTGGGCGGCCAGTTTGTCTAGAACCGGCTTATGACGTTTTTCGGTGACGCCGGCATTATAAAGTTCTGTTCTGGCGTCCCGTGTTGTCAGGCGTTCATCCACCATATGCACGGGCAGATTGTAACGGCCATTGAGTCGATTACCAAACTTTCTTGCCTTCGGCGTGATCGGATTTTCGGTGCCATCCATATTCAGTGGCAGGCCAACGACCAGTGCCGCTGGTTGCCACTCATCAATCAGCTCGGAAATTCTGTCCCATTCCGGCTGCCCTCGAATCACGCGAATGTTCGACAAAGGATGTGCCTGGCCGCTTGCCTGACTGCCGACTGCGACGCCGATAGTTTTTTCACCGTAATCAAATCCAAGCAGGTTTTTCGATGCCATGTTCAGGCGTGACCCGTGTCCCCCGACAAGGTGCCGAGGTCCACGCCAAGTTTCTGTGCCGCCGCCTGCCAGCGTTGTTCTTCTGGTGTACGAAAAACAATTGAGGTGTCCGCGGGGCCATGCAGCCAGGCATTGTCGGCCATCTCCTGCTCCAGCTGGCCGGCACCCCAACCAGCGTAACCGAGTGCCACGAGCCAGTCGTCTGGGCCGCGGTCCTCGGCGATGGCCTGGAGGATATCTTGTGACGTAGAGAGTCCAAGGGTGTCGGTTATGGGCATAGTGGATTGCCAGTTGCCAAGCGGTTCATGCAGCACGAAGCCATGATCACTTTGAACCGGTCCACCTTGATAGACAGTGGTGTCGCCGTATTTCGCCGTGACTGGATCGATATCCATTTGTTCGAAGATCTCGCCCAGCGTCATTTCCAGGGTTCGATTAATCACCAATCCCATTGCGCCCTGGTCGGTGTGTTCGCAAATAAAGGTAACCGTGCGAGAGAAGTTGGGATCGGCCAGCGTTGGCATGGCGATCAGAAATT